>LNFM01001932.1_pt1 | contig 69906 bp, 74 predicted proteins | sample 596031 | NCBI WGS metagenome assembly LNFM01 (sample SAMN04254537, study PRJNA301005) | activated carbon metagenome | isolation source: dual media filters at the Ann Arbor, Michigan drinking water treatment plant | place: USA: Ann Arbor
GCGCGATCTTCCGGTTTGTAGTTCACCACGTATGTCGTGATCTTCACGACGTGCTCGTAGCTCGCGCCGGCGGCCGCGAGGCACAGGCCGATATTGCGCATGACTTGCGCGGTTTGCGCTCCCAAATCACCTGCGCCGACCACTGCACCATTTTCATCGATGGAGACTTGCCCGGCGATGTAGATCGTGCGGGCGCCGGAAGAGACGGCCACATGCGAATACGCGGGGTTGATCGCCAGTCCCTTTGGCTTGAGATACTCGGCCTTGCTCATTGCTCAGTCTCCTCGTGAACAGCATCGCGGAACCAGCTCGGACAATACACATCGAGCGAGGTTAGGTGCCGGCATTTTTCCCGATCCCGCCAGCCTTGCTATACGAGCTGCACTTTTCGCGGGCAGCAGTGATGCGCTAATGGGCTCGATCATAAGGATTTTTTCTCTCATGATGGCGGCAAGAGCAGCACTCGCGCTGCCACACCCACGGGATCATCATGAGAATTGCCTCGTTCCTCTTTCCGCAGACCCAAGATCCTGCGGACGACGGTCGCCATATCCAGGAAACACTGCAGGAAGCCAAGCTGGCGGAGGAGCTTGGCGCCGACGCCGTGTTTCTCGCCGAGCATCATTTCGACGGCAACTGCACGTATGTCGATCCGCCGACTTTCGCCGGCGCGCTGAGTGCCGCGACCAGTCGCGTCAAGATCGGTTTCGCAGTTCTTCAAACCTCGCTCTACCATCCACTGCGGCTGACCGAGCAGATCTCTCTGCTGGACCATCTGAGCCAGGGCAGGCTGATCGTCGGGCTTGGGCGCGGTAGCATGGTGAACCTCTACGAGTACACCGCCTACCAGATCGATCCCGAGGAGGCGCAGGACCGCTTCGAAGAGATCGAGAAGATCATGCTCGAATGCTGGACGAAAGAGCGCGTGGTCCACAATGGCAAGTACTGGAGCTTCGATATTCCGCACATGCGCCCACGCCCGTTTACGAAGCCTCATCCGCAGATCCTGCGTGCGGTGACGTCCGAGGTCTCCATCAAGGCGCAGGGGCGGCGCGGTCGGTCGGTCATTCTGCCGCCGGGGCCGAATGAAGCCACGGCCCGGCAGATCGGGTGGTTCCGACAGGGCATGGCTGAGGGTGGCTTCGACGATAAAGCCATCGACGAGGCGCTGCAGCAGTCCTGGGTCATGCGTCAGACCGTGATCGCCGACACGGACAAGATCGCGCTCGAAGAAGGGGTCGGCTACTACAGGTCGATGCAGGCCTATCGCTCGGCGCAAAGCCCTGGCTATCGCGATATGGTCATGGGCGATTCCGCGGCGGCTATGCCGAGAGGCCTCGTTTGTGGAGCGCCGAGTACGGTGCGGGATCAATTCGTCGAGCTGTCGAAGCTCGGCATCGGCGGTGTCGCGCTCCGGATGCGCGTCGGACCAATGCCCGTCGAATTCTCCATGAACGCCCTGCGTCTCTTCATGAAGGAAGTTGCGCCGGCAATGCGCTGACGCTGGGGTCGCAAATGCGCGATCCCTGAGGTATTGAGGCGCGCAGTCGTGCGCCTCGAAAGGCCGTGCGGCACCCATAATCGGGAAGATGCCGCCATATGAGGACAAATAGAGGATCAGGCAGGCCAGGGCCGTTGCGGCGCAGGACGGCGCGGCCGCTCACCTATCTGTTGACGCTTCTCAGCCTGTTTGCTGCTGCCACGGCCTTCAATGCGTGGATCACGAAGCGGACAGCCGGCGTGCCGAGCATCGGCACGGCGCGCGTGATCGACGGCGATACATTCGATCTTTGCCAGCGGGGTAACTGCGCGCGCATTCGCCTTTGCGGGATCAATACGCCCGAGCGTGAGCAGCCCGGGTATGAGGCCGCACGAGCGGCGCTGGTCGAGATGGTGAGGTCCGAGGACGTGCGGTGTGTGCCGGTCGGCGCTGGCACTGTGTGTGATGGTCGCTCGGGAGCGAGCTCGCACGAGCGGACAGTAGCCCAGTGCGGCACATCATCCGTTCCCGACCTGGCGGGGGAACTGGTGAGGCGCGGTCACGCCTGCGACTTGACCGGATTCACGCGCGGGCACTACCGGGATCACTTTCAAGGACGCGCCTGCTGAGCGCGGCGTCCGGGCGGCCACTGGCGCGGACGCCTGCGGTCGCATAGAATGGCGACCTTCGTCCATGTCGGAGGTGCTGGCCATGCCCATGTACCATGACGGCAATCGCGAGCTTCAGGACCAGTTCGGCTCGCGGCCTCTTGCGGACCGCCTCGTCGAGCGCCTGTGGCGCGACAGGTTCAAGGACGACGACAAGGCGTTCATCGAGAGCGTGAGCTTTTTCTTTCTCGCGACGGCGGACGGGGATGGACATCCAGATTGTTCGTTCAAGGGCGGTCCGCCGGGCTTCGTCAGCATCGCGGCGCCGGACCTGCTGGTCTTTCCCGACTACGACGGCAATGGCATGTTCAAGAGCCTCGGCAATATCAAAAGCAACCCGAACGTCGGCCTGCTCTTCATCGACATGGGTGAGAAGCCGAAGCGGCTGCGCGTCAATGGCCGCGCGAGCGTGCACGGCGACGATCCGCTGATCGCGAGCAAGGCAGGCGCTCAGAACATCGTGCGCGTCGTGCCAGAGCACATATTCCCAAACTGCCCGCGCTACATTCCGAACCTGCGGACGGGCGAGGCCTCGCCTTACACGCTCTGCGAAGGCGTCGCTCCAGTGGAGCCGGCCTGGAAGGGTTTCGATGCCTTCAAGGATGTCGTGCCGCCACGAGCGCGTTGATCGGATGCAAATGCAATCCCGCTGATACCAGGAGGCTCTCGCTCTTGGGCGGCGTTTGACTATGTTCGCTCCCGGTCAACAGTCGAGCGAGGTGCACGCATGTTCGTGGATGAGCGGATTTATACTCTTCATGCGGGGCAAGTTCCCGTCTTCCTCAAGCTCTACGAGGAGGAGGGCATGGAATGCCAGGTGCGCATACTCGGCAACATGGTCGGCTACTACTACACGGATTTCGGGCCGCTCAATCAGATCGTCCATATGTGGGGATACGACAGCCTCGATGATCGCTTCGAGCGCCGCAAGCGCCTTCTGGCAGCGCCCGAGTGGCAGTCGTACGCGAAGAAGATGAGGCCGCTTGTCGTCAAGGTGGAGAACAAGCTGCTCGTGCCCGCACCGTTCTTCAAAGTGCCGCGGAGCCCGCCTTCCAGTTCGTGAGAGACGTGCGTGGGCGGGACTCGAACTTCGCCCACGCACTCGATCGGGCTCTAGCCACCCAGCTTGTCCTGTGTTTTCGTCTCGAAGTCGCTGGCGTCGTGACGTTCGCGGAGCTGGCTTGATGGATCGCCCTGGATGCGATTGACCATGCGCCCGCGTTTGACGGTGGGGCGTTGCGCGATCTGATCCGTCCAGCGGTTCACGTGCTTGTAGCTTGCAACGTCGAGAAACTCGCCGCCGCCGTAAAGAAGGCCCTTGGCCAGCGCGCCGTACCAGGGCCAGATGGCCATGTCCGCAATGCTGTACTCGTCGCCGGCCATGTAGGCGTTGTCGGCGAGATGTCGGTCGAGCACATCGAGCTGGCGCTTCACCTCCATGGCGAAGCGGTTGATCGGATATTCCCACTTGGCGGGCGCATAGGCATAGAAGTGCCCGAAGCCGCCGCCGAGATAGGGTGCGCTTCCCATTTGCCAGAAGAGCCAGTTCAGGGCCTCGGTGCGCTTGTCGGGATCCTTGGGCAGGAAGGCCGCGAACTTCTCCGCGAGATAGAGCAGGATCGAGCCGGACTCGAAAACGCGCCTGGGCTTGGCCGGGTCTGTGCGATCGAGCAGGGCCGGGATCTTCGAGTTGGGATTGACCTCGACGAAGCCCGATCCGAACTGGTCGCCATCGCCGATGCGGATGAGCCAGGCATCGTACTCGGCACCCTTGTGCCCGAGCGCGAGAAGCTCCTCGAACATGATGGTCACTTTCACGCCATTGGGCGTGCCGAGCGAGTAGAGTTGAAAGGGATGCTTGCCGACAGGCAGCACCTTCTCGTGCGTCGGGCCGGCAATGGGGCGATTGATGTTGGCGAAGCGCCCGCCGTTCTCCTTGTCCCATGTCCAGACCTTGGGTGGGACGTACTCCGTGCCGCTGCTCATGCGTCATCTCCGTTGGATGGCTGAGGCGAACCGCGCACTCGCGGGCCGCCGCCTCTATGGAGGCTATTCTTCCAAGGATTGCGTCTCACAACCAGCCCTTGAAGCCGCAGGTCTGACCTTCTCCCGGCTGATCGGCGGAACTTTCTGCGGAAACTGCGATCCGGAGAATACTATTGCTGCACGGTGGCCTAGTAGTAGGAAGCGGGGCCGTGGCCCTTGGAGCGCGAAAGTCTGCTAGTACATCCTGGTGCCACCGATCGGGCACCCTAAAATACCGCGCCTGAGCCAGTGAGCCCATGAAGAGCCAAGTCGAGAACACCGATGTCGAGGCGCTGCGCACAGCCTACCTTGATCTCATGCGCGACAGCCTGATCGGCCGCCTCAACCGTGATCCGCCGCTGCCATCCTCGAAGGTCGATGCCTACTACGAAGAGTACCGCGAGCAGGGCTGGGACTGGCCTTCGGCAGCGCCTTCCATGATCGGCTTCAAGCGCATGGAGAATGTGCGCGCTGAATGCGAGCGCGTCATCCGCGCGGGCATTCCTGGTGATTTCATAGAGACAGGCGTGTGGCGTGGCGGCGCCGTCATGATGATGCGTGCGGTGCTGAAGGCGTACGGCATCACGGACCGTCGCGTGATCGCCGCCGACAGCTTCGCCGGCCTTCCGCCGCCATCGGAGGGCGTCGCGCCGGATGCAGGCGCGGACTTTCACACCTGGAAGGACTTCGCGGTTTCGCTTCCCGAGGTGAAGGCGAACTTTGCGCGCTACGGCCTGCTCGATGAGCAGGTCGTGTTTCTGAAAGGGCTGTTCAAGGACACGCTGCCGACCGCGCCGATCACGCAACTGGCCGTGCTGCGCCTCGATGGCGACATGTACGAGAGCACGCGCGATGGGATCGTGAACCTCTACCCCAAGCTCTCATCCGGCGGCACGCTGATCGCGGACGACTATCACCTCTTCGAAGCGCACCGCACTGCTGTCGATGAGTATCGCGCCACGCACGGCATCAGCGATCCGATCCAGCGCATCGACGAGTGGGGCGTGTATTGGGTGAAATCATAAAAGCGGGTGGGTCCGGGAGGGTGTCCCTCCCGGTTGGGGCCAGGGGCGAAAGCCCCGTCGCGCCTGCGGCGCGACGAGGGCCAGCCCTCGCGCTCCCGTCGGGAGGGACACCCTCCCGGAACCACCCGCCTTTGATTCTTAGAATCCGCTCCACAGCGCGTAGTTGCCGACGGCCGCGTGGCCATTGAAGGCGATGGATTGCGTCGGCGCGAGCTCGGTGAGCTGGATCTGCAGAATCTGCACGCCGTAGCCATTCAGATTGGCACCGACAACGTCCTTGAGCTTATGGTTGAATGCGACGCGGTCGGCCTGGATTTCTTCGAGCGTATGCTTGCTGACCTCGTTGAGGATTGCGCCCTGCGCGCGCTCGATCACGTCCGAGGCAAGATCGGCGATATGGGCGAGGGCTGCGACGATATCATCGACGTAGTAGGTCACGAGCGCACCGACGATGATCGTCTGGTTGTCGGCGCTCATGATGACTTTCGACTGTATCTTCTGCGTCTGCCGCACGGTCATCGTCAGCTTGTACGATGTCACGACCGGCCAATACCAGTGCAGGCCCGGACCCCACTTCTTCACACGATGCCCGTGCACGAACGCGACACCGGCGTGCGTCGCGGGCACGATGACGAGCCACGGCAGGAGCCGCAACAGCGTCTGGAAGATCTCGCCGATCCAGCCGAATGCCTTATCCACCCGTCGTCTCCCTCAGCCCCGTATGCGGCTTTCTAGTCGATTATGGTCGGGGCTGCCCGATTGCTCACGATGGCCATGCCGTAGCCCTCGATGCGGACCGTCCCATCGAAGGGGCCTCGTGTCACCCGTCCCCCGGTGCTCGTATCGAGGCGCAGAACCTCGCCACAGGAGCCGAGGCCGTCATACCATTCCGCCGCGCGCAACACGAGCGGGCGCGCGGATACGTTAACGAACACCGCGCTGAGGCGCCCGTCCTCGTGCGAGGCCAAAACGGTATCGACCTCCGGAAAGTCGTGCCGTGCCGGCGGAAAGCGGATGATGTCGCCGAAGCGTACGTGCTGGGCGAAGACCTGCTTGGCAAGCGCCGGCGGCATGGGCTCGCCGCGCATGGAGAGGAGACCGTAGGCATCGCTACCGTGGGCAGTTGCAGTCCAGCGCATTTCGGCATCGGCGCCGCCGCGGATCAGATGGATGAGCGCGGACATGTAGAAGACGGCGCCGAAAAGGTTCTGGTTGAGGCCGAGCGTGTAATAGTTCTCGTGATGTGAGATTGTATTCAGCTCGCCGCAGATGTTCAGGATGTCTCGGCCCTTGACTAGGCGCGCAACGCCGCGCGCACGACCTTCGTACGTCGGGAGCTGCGCCATCAAGAGTGCTTCGAGCGTTTTCCCGAGCGGGGCATCTGGCGAGTTCCACATCTGGAGCCCGAGCGTATGGCTCGGCACGGCAGGGCGCCAATCGCCGTAGCGATGCCAATTCACGAATCCGAGCAACGGATCGTCGACTTCATCGACGAGGCGCGCGATCCAGTCCATCCAGTACGGCCGGTGGTTCCCGTCGATGGACGGGCCGCCGATACGGGCCTTTGCGCCGCCGAGATAAGGCGCGAGCAACTCATGAATGCGCGTCGCCGTTTCGATGTAAATGTGGCGGTACTGATCATAGGTGACATCACCGCCGACAATCGGGTTGTTCGGCTCGTTCCAGATACACCAGTACCAATCCTTGACCTGTTCGCCACCAAACTGCTGGACCGCGCTCCAGACGATTTCGCGGCAGCGCGCGACGAAGCTGCGGATGCTCGAGACATTGTCGAAGGGCGGGGCAAAACGAGCGAAGGTGATCATTGGCAGCGCGCCGGCATCGAGCACGCCCTGGATGCAGACGCTGAAGCTGCGCCAATCCTTGAATGGATCGGGAACCTGCGGATCGAAGACGAATACGCGGACGACGCGCGTGTCCATCAGGCGGAGGCGGCGGCGTATTTCCGCGCCGTGCGGGCCTTCCGAAAGGTGCCACCAGCCATTGATCTCATTGAAGCCATAGCGCAAGCCCATGCGCCGCACGGGCGGCGGTCCGCCGGGCGCCTCGGTCGGTTGCGAACTTTGGCTCTTGGCCTTGGCCATCACACTAGTGTCCCGCTTCCGAAGTTCGCCTAACCTCTCTGCTGGCGTCCCGAGCGAACTTCGGAAGCAGAAGGGACACTAGAATCATAGATATTCTAGTGCGATTCAGATCGAGAAATTCGCTCGATGCAGTGCCGCGAAGCCTGGCGAATTTTCCGATCATCACACTAGGCTTCGATGATCTCGATCAGGTCCTTCAGGCGGGCTGCGGGACTGTGGCGCTGCCGGAAATCCTCGCGGATACCCATCACGATATCCGCGTAGTGCTGCGGTCGGCTGACAACGTCGAGAATTTTCTCATCGGGCCGCTGGCCGAGCAGCAGGGCCTCGGCCTCCGTTCCGAATACGCCGCGGACGTAGTCTGAGTCGAGCAGGAAGAGCGGAATTGTCCCGGAGGCTGGTGTCTCGAACGTGCGGCAGGTGACGAAACCTAGCCGCTCAAAGAGGGGGCGATAGATGACCGGATTGAAGATGCCCCGGCTCATAGTGGCGATGACTTCGTTGTATTTGACCGCGCCGAGCGCTTCGACGCCGAGCTGCTTGAGATAGTCGCGATCGACGTAGTAGTCGTCGCGGATCTCCTTCCACTCGGTCCACTCGAGGGGCGCATCCCAGCCTTCGCCGACAAGGCCGATGCGGCCGATCTTATCGCGGATCGGCTCGATGCCGCGCAGCACTTGCGACATGCCGTGCCAGCGGAACTTCGTGTGGCCGACATAGATCATGCCGAATTCTTTGGCCGAGAAATCGAGCGGTGTTTCCCAGGCGGGATCGTAGATGTGGAAGAGGAAGGGAATGACGTTCGCCCGCTCGGGCTTCAGGGTTGGCTGGCAGATCTTGTCGGCAATGCTGTCGCAGATGTCGATCCAGGCGCGGCTTTTCTCCGGCGTCTTGTGATTGTAGTCACCGCGGAAGGCGATGGGCTCGTTGTAGGCGCCGTCGCAGTCGATCACGACACGCCGGCTGCGGGGCACCGATGAGATGAGGCGCAACCAGTCGAGACGGTCGCCGAACTGAAGATCGGTCGTCCATTCGACGACGAAGATGACCGCGTCGGCGTTCGAGAGATCCTTGGAATAGTCGAGCGCAAAGACATGGCCTGGCGGCCCGTAGACCGTAACCTGGTGGCCGGCAGCTTCGGCGGCGCGCGCGTAGCCCTTGAGATCCAGCATGCTGCCGGCGTTCTCGAAGCCCCAGTAGACGAACACCAGCTTCATGTCGGGATGCGCTCCTCGAGGACAAGCACCGTCATCAACTCTTGAGCGCTGTCGCGAGTTCGCCCATGCGCTGCTCGTAGCCGTGATGGCGGGCGAGATAACGGCGCACCTCCTGCACGACCTCGCGATAGTGCTCCGGCCGGGCGAGCGCATCCATGATCTTCTCGTCGGCACGCCCAGCGGATAGGACCAGCTCGCGCGCGGCCGGTCCGTAGACGTCGGCGGCATGATCGGCGTCGAGCACGAGCAGCGGGATCGTATCGGCGTAGAAGATCTCGAAGTACTTGAGCGTCAGGTGGCGGAGGTGATGGAGGACAGGGCGCTGCGTGAAGATATTGATCTTCGCCATACTCATGGTCTGCACGACCTCGTCGTACATCACCGAGTCCTGCGTCTCGATATCGAGGCGCTTGAAAGCGTCGGAATCGAACGCGAAGGCAAGAGGATTGCCGGAGCCGGGTTCTGTAGGCGGCTTGTCCCACCACAGGCCGATGAAGCGGACGCGGCCGATCTTGCTGCGATTCTTGGCGACGACAGGCAGGAGCACCTTCTCGATGTCGCGCCCGCGCCACCAGTTATGGCCGACGTGGAGAATATCGTAGATTTTCTCCGGTGCTGTCGTCGGATCGGTTTCAAGAGCGGGATCGTAGCCGTAGAAGGTCAGCGGCACTTCGCGTGGGCCTGCGGGCGGTGCGATCGTCGGCTTGTGTACGTGGTCGGCGAGCGCGTGATAGTGCTCGAGCCACTGCGCGCGCTCTTCCTCGGTGTCGTGATTGCGGTCGTAGCCGTCGAGGCAGATGACGGGATTATACATCCCATCCATGTCGAGGATCATGCGGTCCTTGCGCGCGATGCCGCCGATGAGCGTCGTCTCGTGCACCGGGCTCAGCCGATAGATCTCGGATTCGAACAGATAGACCACCTTGTCGAACTCGCGCACCTGATCCGAGAAGTTGATCTCGGGAAGCCAGGGCAGCGCGCGGCCGAAGATCGCGACGCGGTGCCCGAACCGCGGCGCGACGCGCATGTAGTCGGCCACGGCGTGGGTGTTCCCCGCATTGCCGCGATGCTTCATGACGAACAGGATGTTCATCGATTGCTTCCGGCTGCGATCTTCGCCAGCTCGTCGAAGCGGCGTTCGTAGGAGTGATGCTTGGCGAGATGGGCGCGCGTCTTGAGGACGGCATCCCAGATGGGTTCCGGTTCCTTGAGGGACTTCGTCAGATAGCCAGCGATGTCATCCCCGGGGACGAGGGCCAGTGCCGCCGGGCCGTAGATGGCCTCGACGAAGGGCTTCGGCAGCATGAGCAGGGGCACGGTGTCGGCGTGAAAGGTTTCGAACGAGCGCCCCGTGACGTAGTTCAAGTGACGGAAGAGCGGCCGGTGAAAAATGGGGACGAACTTCGACTGGTTGAGATAGCGGAAGATCTCGTCGAAGCGGACGCCGTTCTTGATCGTGACCTCGAGATTGAGCAGCAGCTCGGGATCGGTATCGATGCCGGCTAATCCCTGTTGGGCGGCCCACTCGGGGCGCTCCTTCCAATCCCAGCCAATGAGGCCGGCCCAGCCCGCTTCCTTGCGTACCGGTGCATGGGCCTTGAGGAAATCGCGGACCTGGTCCCAACGCTGCCAATTGCTGCCGACATAGGCGACGCCGAACCAGCGCTCGCTGTCGCGCCAGCGAGCTGCGGCTTTCTCGGCGCTCGTCTCGGGCGCGACGACGGCATCGGGCGCGAAGGCATGAAAGAGGAACGAGCCGACGCCGGGACGCAGCGGGCTCAGTGTCGGCTGCAGGATGGTGGGGGACATGGCGCGGAAGGCCTCCTCCCACTCCCAACCCTGATGACCGTCGAGCTTCTCCAGGTGATTGAAGTCGTGATCGACGAAGATCGTCTCGTTATAGCGGCCCCAGAGGTCGACGACGGCGCGCTTCTCCGGCGGGATGGTGTCGATGAGACGCGCCAGATGCGGCATTTGCGGGAGGTCGCCCGGCACCTGGACGACGGAAAGGGCGAGATCAACGCCGTCGAGATCGGTCGTATAGGGAAGCGCCGGCAGATCGGGGTTCGGCGGACCGTAGAGCGCGACGTCGTGGCCGAGCGCGCGCCCGGCGGCGACGTAGTGATGGACGGTCGAGACGCTGCGCGTCCAGGGATCGCACGTTGTGACGAGAAGGAGTTTCATGGTTTTTCAGCCGCCGGTGAGCGCGCGCCCACTGCGGACGGTCTCGGCGAGGCCCTCCGCGAGCATGGTGCGTGGTTCCCAGCCGAGCACGGCGCGTGCGTGCGAGATGTCGGCCTGGATGCGCCGCTGTTCGCCGGGGCGTGATGGGGCGTGACGCACATCGTACGTGCCGGGCTTGTGGCCGAAAGCCCCCACGGCATAGGCCGCGAGGTCGTTGATCGAGGTCGAGCGGCCGCTGCCGAGATTGAAGATGCCGCCGGCGGCCTTGTCGCTCTTCAATGCCGTCACCCAGCCCTCGATGATGTCACCGATATAGACGAAATCGCGTGTCTGCTCACCATCGCCGAAGATGATCAGCGGCTCGCCGCGGATCAGCCGGCCGGTGAAGATGCCGAGGACGCCCTGGTAGGGATTGTCGAGGGCCTGGCCGGGGCCATAGACGCTGAACATGCGCAGTGAGGTTACGCGGAAGTCGAAGCCGAGATCCGGCCGGATGGCTGTGGCATGAACGTAACGCTCGGCCGCGTACTTGGTGATTCCGTAATAGGAATCCGGCTCGCAGGGCTCGCTCTCGGGCGTCGGAACCTGATCGCAGTCGCCGTAAGCGGTCATCGAACTTGCATAGATGAGTCGCGGCACGCGATGCTTAACGCACTGCTGGACCACATTCACTGTGCCTTCGGTGTTCGTGCGCAGGTCACCGACGGGGTTGTCGAACGCCCGGATGATGGAAACCTGCCCGGCTAGGTGGCAAACCGCATCGAGCTTCTTGGCGAAGACGAGTTCCAGGTCCTCGGGTCGGATGACATCGCCATGGACGAAGTGGGCACCCGCTGGGACGGTGCTGCGTAAGCCGTTGGATTCGTTATCGATGACGTGGACTTCGTGGCCGTCGGCGAGCAGGCGTCGGGTGAGGTGGGAGCCGATGAAGCCCGCCCCCCCGGTAACGAGAATTCTCATTGATGCGGACGCTCCATGCGCTTGCACAGCCGGCACTTGTAGACATCGCTCCCTGCTCAACCGCAGATGAACTGGCGATGAACAACGCTGCAACTGCGAAAGTTCCGTCGTTGCACTGTTGCACGCTGACCTGATGCGCGCTTGCAATACCGGCACGCTACTCGACGTTTGAGCCATCGACTGCCGGCGCGGGTTCTGTTCATCTTCAGTTAGATAAGGTCCGAGGTCTGAACCTTTCTGGCTGTCACCGCGTCTCAGCGTGCGGTGGCCAGCAAAGCAAGCTCGCGCGGTTATGGGGCCGCGGGGCTTCGCTGTCATGTGGCTCGAGGAGGAGCAATGCGCGGTAAGAAGGTGTTGATCACGGGGGGAGCCGGCTTCGTCGGCTGCAATGCTGCACGATACTTCGGTACTCGAAACTGGCGTGTGACAGTGCTCGACGACCTCTCGCGCGATGGAACCGAGCAGAACCTCAACTGGCTACGCGACGGAACCTCCTTCGATTTCGAGCGTGTCGACATCCGCGAACGGGCGGCCGTCGAACGCGTGATCTCCGAGCGGCGCTACGACGCTGTGATCCATCTGGCGGCGCAGGTCGCGGTCACGACCTCGGTGACCGACCCGCGCTCGGATTTCATGATCAACGCGCTCGGCACGTTCAACCTGCTCGATGCGGTGCGGCGGCATTCGCCCGAAGCCGTCTTCATCTTTGCCTCGACAAACAAGGTCTACGGCAAGATCGAAGGCGCGCGCTACGATCTGCGCGGCAGCCGCTATGCTTACGTCGACCGCCCCCATGGCATCGACGAGGAGCAGGCACTCGATTTCCTTTCGCCCTATGGCTGCTCGAAGGGTGCTGCCGACCAGTACACGCTCGATTTCGCCCGGATTTACGGCATCCCCGCGACGTCTTTCCGGCAGTCGTGCATCTACGGTACGCGGCAGTTCGGTATCGAGGATCAGGGTTGGGTCGCCTGGTTCACGATCGCCTCGCGTCTGCGCCGTCCGATCACCATCTACGGAGATGGCAAGCAGGTCCGCGACGTGCTTCACGTCGACGATCTCGTGCGGGCCTACGAGGCGGCCATCATGTCGCCCGATAAGATCAAGGGGCAGGCCTTCAACATCGGCGGCGGTACGAGCCAGCTCCTATCGCTGGTCGAGCTGATCGAGATGCTCGAGCAGCGCATGGGCCGCAAGATTCCGCTCCGCTACGACGACTGGCGGCCCGGCGATCAGCGCGTCTACATCAGCGATGTGCGCAAGCTCGAGCGTGTGCTCGGCTGGAAGCCGGAAATCAGCGTGGCTGAAGGCGTCGCCCAGCTCGACAACTGGGTGCGCCTCAACGAGGCGGCCTTCGGTGGGCCTGCCGAGCTGCCGCTGCTCAAGCCCGTTGTCGTGCGGGCCGAAGCCGAGGCGGCTATACCGGCCGAATAGAAAAGCAGCGCTGCATCGGCTATTGGTTCGCTCGGGAACCAATGGAGGTGGCCTTATGGGGGCTCTGCTCTGGCGCGTCGCGCTATTTCTAATCACACCGCTGGCGCTGCTGACTACGGTCTGCGCGCCGGCGGATGCGGCGACGCGGCGGGCGTTCGTGGTCGGCAATTCCGCCTACCAGTTCACGTCCGTCCTGCCTAATCCCGTCAGTGATGCGCAAGACCTGGCCGCACGGCTCCGCGATCTCGGCTGGGACGTGACGCTGCAACTCGATCAGTCGCGCGCGCAGATGATGAGCGCGTTCGCGACGTTCTCCCGCCAGCTGCAGCCCGATGACCTCTCGCTTGTGTATTTTGCGGGCCATGCCCTGCAGTTGGGCGGCGAGAACTACCTGGCTCCGGTCGATGCGCGCATCGAGAACGAGGAGGGCGTCAAACGCCAGTTCGTGCCGCTCAATGCATTTCTCGCCGATCTCTCGCGGTTGTCGCGCACGCGCATCCTGATCCTGGACGCCTGCCGCGATAATCCTTTTGCCGAAGGCGTCGCCGCTGGGAATGAGAAGACCCGCTCGACAGGCGTAGCGGCAAAGGGCCTCGCGCGCGTGTACGCCGGCGTCGGCTCGTTCATCGTGTACTCGACGCAGCCCGGCAACGTCGCGCTCGACGGTACCGGGCGCAACAGCCCCTTCACGCGCGCGCTGCTCCAGAACATGTCGCTCACGGGAGCTGATGTTCACGCGGTCATGCGGCGCGTGCGCGCGGCCGTGCAGCAGGAGACGAACGAGGCGCAGATCCCGTGGGAGAATTCCTCGCTCGTCGACGAGGTGGCCTTTGCTTCGACGGGCGCGCCGCAGCCGACACGCATGGCCGACGCGCCGCCCATGCCTGCGCCACGCTCCGGGCCGCGCGGCATGCCGATGCCGCCGCCAACGATGGAGCAGTATCACTATGTCACCGGACTTGATCCCAAGGGCGACAACTTCCTTGCGCTCAGGACCGGTCCGCTGGCGAACGATGTGCGCATTGCCACCATGGGGCCCGACACGCTGCTCAAGGTGCATGAGAGCCGCGGGGCCTGGCGGCGGGTCGAGCTGATCGACGGCATGAGTGGATGGGCGCACAGCAACTGGATTGCATGCTGCCGCACCATTGCCGTGCCGCGCGCGCAGCCGGTGGCGGTTCCCGTGCCCCCGCCACGCGCGCCGGCACCGTCCACATTGCCACCCGCGGCAGCAACAAGCTGCGACGATCTCTGGTACCGCCGCAATGCCATCTGGCACAACCATGGCTACTGCTTCACGACGGCGCGCGGGCGTCAGGCGTTCGACACGCGCTCCTGCTTCCGCGATCAGCAGGCGGCGCGCGCAGCGATGCCACCGGCAGATCGCGCCGCGGTCGATGCGCTGCAGGCGCGCGAGCGCGAGCTTGGTTGTCGGTGAGCTTTGCCATGAGCCCGCAAGAAATTATCGCCACGCTTGGCATGAAGCCTCATCCCGAGGGCGGTCATTTCGTCGAGACATGGCGACATCAGCCAACGGGCGGCGGTCGCGGTGCCGGTACGGCCATCTACTATCTTCTCGAGGCCGGCGAGCGCTCGCATTGGCATCGCGTCGATGCGGCGGAGATCTGGCACTGGTACGCTGGGGCGCCGCTCGAACTCGCGCTGTCGAGCGATGGGCAGCAGGTCGCGGTCAGCATACTCGGCGATGACCTGACAGCTGGCGCGCGACCTCAGGTGCTGGTGCCAGAGGGCGTGTGGCAGAGTGCTGCAAGCACAGGCGCGTGGACACTGGTCGGCTGCACGGTGAGCCCGGCATTCGAGTTCAGTGGCTTCGAGATGGCGCCGCCAGGGTGGGCGCCCCAAGGCCGGCGCGCCTGAGGCGGCGGGCCGACGTTACTTCAGCGCGATCTGGCGCGTCACGCGCAGGGCTTCGTCTATAGTCGCCGCGTTGAGCGTCGCCTCGCTATAGCCGGCGGGCGTGAAGGCATAGGTACCGCGCTGCCAACACCAGGCACCACGATAGTGCGTGCCGCGGCGGACGATGATGCCGACGGGGCTTGCAGCCTCGGCAGCGCATCCAGCCGCGTTGAGATCCGCGTCGGTGCCGAGCGCAACCAAGAGCTGGCTTTCCATGACGGCTGCGGACATGCAGCACCTCCCAAAATAGCGACGGCGCCGGGCGTCGGCAGAAGCCTCTGCGCCCGGCGTTTTGACTGGCGAGGCGTTTCCCGCTCAGACGCCAGTTGCATCAAATTTGCCGGAATTACGGTTCCAATTCCATTATTTACCGAAGTTAATATGAGGCGCCGATTAAAGCGGAGGCTTGCATTTGAGCAATCGGATTAGGGACGTGGAAACCAAGTCTGCAGCCTATCTGACCGCGCCCGATCAATCGATTTCCGATACAGCGCCGAAGCGCTGGACCACGCGCAGCGCACGCAACGAGAAAGATATTCGGTTTCACGAGTATCGTGGGGACGGCGCGTCGCGCTCTATGCCCGGCCGGCCTCGTTGGCTTGCACGGGACGGCCGAGGGCACCGAGCACGGTCGCAACGATGCCGGCAGCGCCGAGGCCTGCCTGCTCGTACATGCGCTCGGGCTTGTCGTGGTCGATGAAGGTGTCGGGCAGCACCATGGGGCGCACTTTGAGGCCGCTGTCGAGCAGGCCTGCGCTCGCGAGGAATTGCAGGACATGGCTGGCGAAGCCGCCAACGGAACCCTCTTCGATGGTGATCAGCACTTCGTGGCCGCGCGCGAGGCGACGCACGAGATCCTCATCGAGCGGCTTCATGAAGCGTGCATCGGCGACCGTGGTCGAGAGGCCGAGGGCGGCGAGCTGGTCGGCGGCCTTGAGGCTCTCGGCAAGGCGCGTTCCGAGCGAGAGAATGGCGACGGCCGAGCCCTCGCGGACAATGCGGCCCTTGCCGATCTCGAGCGGGACGCCGACCTCGGGCAACTCGACGCCGACACCCTCACCGCGCGGATAGCGGAAGGCGCTCGGGCGGTCGTCGATGGCAACGGCAGTCGCAACCATGTGGCGAAGCTCGGCTTCGTCGGCAGCAGCCATGATCACGAAGTCAGGCAGGCAGCCGAGATAGGCGAGGTCAAAGGCACCGGCATGCGTCGGCCCGTCGGCACCGACGAGGCCGGCGCGATCGAGAGCGAAACGCACAGGCAGGCGCTGGATGGCGACGTCGTGTACGACCTGATCGTAGGCGCGTTGGAGGAAGGTCGAGTAGATGGCTGCGAACGGCTTGTAGCCTTCCGTTGCGAGACCTGCGGCGAATGTCACGCCGTGCTGCTCGGCGATGCCGACGTCGAACGTCCGCTCGGGAAACTCCTGGCCGAAGAGGTCGAGGCCCGTCCCCGAAGGCATGGCGGCGGTGACGGCGACGATCTTCGGATCCTTGCGCGCTTCTGCAATGAGGCTGTCGGCGAAAACCTTCGTGTAGCTCGGTGCGTTCGGCTTGACCTTCACCTGCGCGCCAGTGACGACGTTGAACCTGTTTACGCCATGGTACTTGTCGTCGGAAGCCTCGGCGGGCGGATAGCCCTTGCCCTTTTTCGTCACGACGTGGATCAGGATCGGCCCGTGGCCGGCATCGCGCACGTTCTCGAGCACGCGGAGCAGTACATTGAGGTCGTGCCCGTCGATCGGACCGACGTAGTAGAAGCCGAGTTCCTCGAAGAGCGTGCCGCCGGTCCAGTAGGTGCGCGTGTACTCCTCGGCGCGGGCGGCGCGCAGCTCCCACTGCTTGGGAAGGTGCTTGGCGAGCTGTTTCATCGCTTCGCGCAGATGCAGGTACGTGCCGCTCGACGTGATGCGTGCGAGATAGGTCGAAAGCGCGCCGACGGGTGGTGCGATCGACATGTCGTTGTCGTTGAGGATCACGATCAGGCGCTCATTGCGGGCACCCGCATTGTTCATGGCCTCGTAGGCCATGCCGGCGCTCATGGCGCCGTCGCCTATAACGCACACGACGTTGTTCTTCTTGCCATCGAGATCGCGAGCGACGGCCATGCCGAGGCCAGCCGAGATCGAGGTCGAGGAATGCGCGGCGCCGAATGGGTCGTACGCGCTCTCGGCGCGCTTGGTGAAACCGGAGAGACCGCCGCCCTGACGCAACGTGCGGATGCGATCGCGACGGCCTGTGAGGATCTTGTGCGGATAGGCCTGATGGCCGACGTCCCAGATGAGGCGGTCGCGCGGCGTGTCGAAGACATAGTGAAGGGCAACCGTCAGCTCGACGACACCGAGGCCGGCTCCGAGATGGCCGCCCGTCACCGAGACTGCGTCAATGGTCTCGTGGCGCAGCTCATCGGCGAGCTGGCGCAGATCCTTTTCGGCGAGTCGACGGAGGTCGTCGGGCGTCAGGACCTGGTCGAGGAGGGGCGTCTTACTCTCGGGATTGGACATCAAATTTCCAGCTCAGGATCTCGGGCGCTGGGCGCCGCGTTATCGCGCTCCGGAGCGTAGCAGAAGCCACGGGCCATACACGAAGAAAAAGCTATCCTATGCCCTTGGTTACCTTCGGCGATGACGCCAAAGGTCGCAATGGGTGCAGGACCTGTCCGCGGCCTTTCTGAGCCGCGGCCTAGACTTCAAGTCTGGGGTGGAAGAAAGACGCAGATCACACGCATTTCGCCATCCCAGGTCTTGCGCATGCAGACGTGCATCCGGTGGTCCTTGGATTCACGTCGGGTCATGGCGGCGGGTACCATGCCGGTGCCATGCTTCGAGGTGACGATCAGAGTGTCGCCCTCCCGGCGCTCAGCCTGCTCGACTGGCGCACAGTCGTAGCCGCTGCAACATTCAATCGGGTACCAATCGTGCGCGCTTGCAGGCGCAGGGATCATCAGAGCCAGGAGACCAACAATTCCAAGTCCGAGTCGCATGGTGACCTCATTGCGTTATCCGCTCACCGTGCTCCCTCCCTCAGAGTCAGCTTTTCTGTGTCTACGTCCGTTCACTTCCGTTTCTAGACATGGGCCCGGCTGCCTCGGCCGGGGAGAAGTTCATGCGTTCGATAGTGGCGAAGCTCGCTCATTTTCTCGTGATTCAGTCCGTGCAAGTACTGCCCGGCGGTCTATCCCCAGGCATTTACCGCGCGATTTCTCGGCAAGCTGCCGGGTGAATGCGCGCAAAACGCTCAGGGCGCGGACTGTGTGTCCCGCCTGCATCAAAAGTAGTAGGCCGTCGCTGGCACCCGTCAGCCGGGATGATCCGAGCGCGCTAAGTATCCTTGTCGGGATCGAGGGGAGCGGTGCCCTTGGGCGTGCCGTCGCCTGAGAACGTGAGCTTTTCGACTTTGGCCTCGGCCTGTTTGAGCAAGCGGTCGCAATGCTCCTTCAGCGCCTCGCCGCGCTCGTAGATGTTGATGGATTCCTCAAGCTCGACATCGCCGCGCTCGAGGCGGCCGACGATGGCTTCAAGCTCCTTCAAGGCGCGCTCGAACGTCATTTCCCGGATATCGGCGTGCCGATTCTGGGGCTTGGTGGTCTGCATGGTGATCTCCCAGGGCGGGACGCTACGATCCAGCGTCCATCAGGCCCTTGACGTGAACGGCGACCGAGCGGGCAAGGCCGGTCAGATTGTAGCCTCCCTCGAGCATCGAGACGAGACGGCCCTGAGCCTGGCGACGAGCCACTTCGGCAAGTGCCTCGGTCGCCCAGGCAAAATCGCTTTCGACAAGCTGCAGATTTGCTAGCGGGTCATCGCGATGAGCATCGAATCCTGCAGAAACCAACACCAGATCCGGGCTGAAGTTCCGCAGGGCCGGCAATATGCGTGATTCCATTGCCTCGCGAAATGGCTCGCCGCCGTCGCCGGGGCGGAGGGGCGCATTGAAGATGTTGCCGACGCCGGTTTCTCCGAGCGCGCCAGTGCCCGGATAGAGCGGCATCTGGTGCGTCGAGGCAAAGAAAAGATCCTTTTCGCTCCAGAAGATGTCCTGGGTTCCATTGCCGTGATGAACGTCGAAATCGACGACGGCAACGCGCTCGGCGCCGTGCTTCTTGCGTGCGTACATGGCAGCAATGGCCACGTTGTTGAAGATGCAGAAGCCCATGGCGCGCGCCGTCTCGGCATGATGGCCGCAAGGGCGGACCTGGCAGAAGGCATTGGCCATGCCGGAGGTCTTGTCGAGTACCACATCCACTGCGCGCAAACCGGCGCCGACAGCCCGTAGCGCGGCCTCCCACGAGCCCGCTGAGAGCAGCGTATCGCCATCGAGATGGACGGGACCCTCACCAGGACTCGGTCGAAGCTCCTTGATGCGCTCGATGTAGGCGCGCGGATGCGTCAGCGCGATCCAGTCCTCGACGTCGTCGCGGAGTGGCGCCTCCTCGCGCGCGAGCATCGGTGTCTGGAAGATCTCGTGCGCGAGCACCTTGTCGATGGCGCGCATCCGATCCGGGCGCTCGGGATGTCCCGGGCCCGTGTCGTGCTCGAGAAAGACGGGGTGCGTCAGGAGCAGCGTGGTCATGCGAGGTGAGGGCTCATGTCGGAGGGAGGGACATGCGAGCGACGCCAGCTCAGGCCGTCGTCGGCTTGAAGAAAGGCGCGGGCAGCAGAATCTTGTTTTCCTGCTTCAGGAGCGCGCCGAGCTCGCCTGAGCGCTTGACGTAGTCGAGCCACTCGGGATCGGCCCAGAGTGCTGCGCGACGTGCCGTGCGGTCGGAGAGATCCTTGTAGGCCCAGACGTGCACATAGGAATTTACGTCGCCGACCTCGGTGGTCGCGTAGAGAAAGGGCTGGCCGAGATGGCGGGTCTGAGGCTTCAGGCCGTACTGCTCATATTGCGCGAGGTGTGCGCGCACCATGCCGGCCTTGAGGTAGTACGTGCGGTGGTCGAAGATCATGGGCGGCTCCCGGGTTTTAGTTGCTCTACCCAGGTAGCCTAGAGGGAAGATGGCGGCGATGGAAGGCACGCCGGCCATGCGTAGCCCGGACATCGCGCCCGCTGCCGTTCCTTGATCTCAGGCCGCTCTCAGTGCTGTCGAGCGCAGGCGCTTCTCCATTTTCATGGCGACGAAGCTCATGCCTTTGCGCAGCTCCACGGCGACGGCCTCGCCACTGCGATAGCCGAGGCGCCGGTACAGAGGGATGCTCGACAGCGTCGCCGTAAGGGAAGCGGTGTCGAAGCCGGCGGACAGGATCTCGTTTTCGATGGCGCTCATCAGAGCGGTTGCGATCCCGCGCCTCGCAAAGCTCGGATGGACATAAACACTGCAAACTGTGGCTGTTCTCGCAACTTGCGCGGCACCTCTGACCACACGCGCCTCGCGAACTGACCTGCGTGAAGTCCAGCCCCCGCACGCGATGACTTCCGCGCCGCTGTATGCCACCAGGTACGTACCGTCCGCGAGCAGCAAGTCGTCCATGGTGCCGACGTCGGCGACGAAGGCATCCAGGACTTCGGCCTCGTAGAAGGGAGCGCCGAGGCTCCTCATGGAGAAGGCCTGCATGGCTTTCAATCTAGCCCGCTCGCTCGGCTCCGCGAACCGGACGAAAATTTCTTTGCTCATGATCATCTCGTTCGGATGAATAGGTTGGGTGTCGGCCAACGTTGTGGCTGGCGCTAACTGCTCCAGGCTTGTCGATTAATCAAATTCATTGTTTAAATGGAAATGATGCAAAAAGGTGATCAATGCGGGCGCTCAATCTGGACCAGCTTCGCACGCTCGAGACCGTCGTGAGGCTCGGCAGCTTCACTGGGGCGGCGCGCGAACTCAATCTCTCACAGTCGGCGGTCAGCGTTCAGATCCGCGAGCTCGAAGAGCGCCTGGGCGTCATGCTCGTCGAGCGTCTCGGGAAGAAAGCGTATGCGACGATCGCCGGCCAGGAGGTGATCGAGCGCGCGACCAAGATCGGCGAGGAGGCGGAAGCCATCGTCACCGCCATGCGCCGCTTCAGGGATGGCTGGATTGGTCGCGTGCGCATGGGAACCGGTCTCTCGGCGCTGATGTACTTCCTGCCGCCGGTGATCAAGTCGCTGCGTGCAGAGCACCCCGGCATCGAGCTGCTGATCAGAAATCTCACAACGGCAGAGAGCGTCGAGGCCATCCTGGAAAACAAGATCGATCTCGGCGTCGTCACCTTGCCGATCGATGAGCCGCTCATTCGTGTGGAGGCTTTGAGTGACGAACGCATGGTGGCGATTTTGCCGGCGGACCTGAAGGGCGTTCCGGAAGTCGTGGACCCGGCCTATGCCGCACACCAGCAGCTCATACTCGAGCCAGGTGCCATCCAGCACGTGGTGCTACGCTGGCTGTCGCAAGCCGTCCCCACGCCAAAAGCAACGATGGTGATCGGCACTGTAGAGGCATTAAAGGCAGTCGTAGCGGTGGGTCTCGGCATATCGATCGTACCCGAGATGGCAATTTCCGGGATGGAAAAAGGGCTGGTGGTTCGCCCGCTCGATCCACCGCTCCAGCGAACGCTTGCCGTGATCCAGCATCACAACAAGTCGGAGGAGAAGGCGCTCACCATCGTGCGTGAGGCGATCCTCGGGCTTCGTATTCAACTGGGTGGTCGGAAAGAGCAGGCCGCACTAAGCTCGAGGAAGAAGCGATAACAACCGGAGAACGATCATGACCTCAGCCCGCCCCAAGGCCGTCCCGACGGTGCTCATCGACAACGAGCGTGTGATCACGACGCGGTGGGATTTCACACCTGGTGCCGAGACGGGCTGGCACCGGCACGGCCACGATTACGTAGTGCTGCCCGTGACCGACGGGGCGCTGAAACTCGAGGAGCCCGGCGGCACCGAGCGCGTCGTCCCGCTGACGAACGGCGTGCCGTACTATCGGGGCGAGGGCGTCGAGCACAACGTGATCAACCCGACGGACCACGATGTCGCGTTCATCGAGGTTGAGATCAGGAAGGGCTAGGCAACGCGGTTGTGGTCGAGAGGTGGGTTCCGTTAGTTGCTGCCGCCGGGGCCACCGTTGCCGTCCGCGGCCTTGTCGGAGAACTGCGTCTTGCCTTCGAAGCCGCTCTTGACCTCGCCGAAGTACTTGGCGTCGTCGCCGGCCATCAGGCTCGGATTGCAGTGGGGCGCGCAATTGTAGGTCTCGCGCTTCGCACCTCGATAGAGGCTCACCTGGCTCGTGCCGTCCCGGATCACCACGACCCGCTGGTCCTGGATGACATTGCGGTCGGAATCGAGGGCGATCACGTTGGTGATGCCGAACGTACGGCCGGTGATGACCAGCAGATTCGGCGACTGCACGGTCACGTCAGCAATGCTCGGATTGCCGATAATGATGGAGGTCACCGCGCGCGGCACGCGCAGCAGCTGGGACTGGTCGTACTTGACGACGAGGTCTTCGGCGGCAGCGGCAGTGGTCAGGGCGACCAGCGCAATTGCGGCTTGAGCAAAGCGGCAGACGGCTTTGGCAGTCATTGGGGACCATCCTCGGCAAGGCGGGCGGAGCAATTCTTGCCGAGTTAGCCACCAATTGGTGAAGGAAAGGAAAACGGCAGGTTCGGATTAGCGCTTGCGAGCCCGACACTGAGACTTTGGCGCCTCAGCGAGCCGTCACCTCGCTGCCTCCCACGCGATGGTCCTTGAGCAGCTCCGGCTTGAAGGCAACGCCGTGCCCGGGTGCCTCACCCGGCTTGAGCTGGCCATCGACGGGAATGGCTGGATTGACCCAGAGATCGTCGTTCCAGGTCATGTACTCGAGATAGTTGGCATTGGGGATCGAGGCCATCACGTGCACGGTCAACTCGTGGAACAGATGCGGCGCGATCTGAATGCCCCACGTATCTGCAACTGCCGCGATCTTGCGAAGCTCGGTCAGGCCGCCTCGCATGGGGTCCGGCTGGAGAATGGGAGAGGAGGGCGTGCGGAAGAAGGGCCGCAAGTCAAAGCGCGTGAAGTGGCTCTCGCCGCCGACAATGCGGGTCTTCAGCGCGGCAGCCACGCGCTGATAGCCGTCGAAGTCCTCGCACACGACAGGTTCCTCGAGCCAATAGGGATCGGCTTCATCGATGTGATGGCCGGCCTGGATGGCCGTGTCGGCCGTCCAGCCCATGTTCACGTCGATCATGATCTCGATATCGGGGCCGAGCGCCTCACGCATGGCGTAGACATTGCGGACGTCCTCACGCCAGGGCCGGATGTGCGCGACCTGCATCTTGATGGCCTTGAGGCCCATGCCGGTGAAGTACTTCGCGCGCTCGATCATGCCGTCGCGGCCGAGCCCGCGCCAGCAACCGGAGCCATAGGCGGGAACGGACGCGCGGGCGTTGCCCCAGAGGCGATGCAGTGGCAGACCGGCGCGTTTGCCGACGATATCCCACAGCGCGATGTCAACGGCCGAAAGCGCGAACGTCGCGATGCCACCGCGCCCGACCCAGTACGTGCTCTTCCAGAGCGTTTGCCAGATGCCCTCGACTTCAGTTGCGTCCCTCCCGAGGATTTTCGGCGCGATCATCTCTTCGAGGCAGGTCGCGATCGTCGCTGCGCCGCCGCTCAGGATATGCAGGTAGCCGAGACCCGTGAGGCCGCCCTTCGTCCCGATCTCAACCACCACGTACTCGCGCGGGCCTGGCGGCACGATGCCGGCTGCGGGCGGATCGCCATTCCACGGCACGCGGAGCAGCGTGGTCTTCAGGCTTACGATGGTCGTGTCGGACATGCCCATGCTCTCGTCTGGCTCACATCTTGAGGAGGATTTTGGCGGACGCGACCTTGCCCGCGGCAAGCTCGGAGAAGGCGGTGGCGCCCTCCGAGAGAGGCCGCTGCTCCGTCCACTCGATCGGTCCGAAAATACCGGACGCGAGCCCGGCCAGTGTCTCGCGGAACTCGACAGGCGTGTAGGCGAAGGAGCCCAGGAGGCTGATCTCGCCGCGGGTGAGCTGGAGATATTCGATGCCGCCTTCGGCCGATGCGAGCCCGACATGGACGATGGTGCCCCCGAGCCTGACCAGCCGCACGGCTTCCTCGCGCGACGATTTCCCACCATAGGCATCGACAACAAGGTCGACGCTTCCATTGGGCGGCCGGCGGTCACCGAGTGGATCGTAGGCTCCAAAGCGGCCCGCGGCATTGATTGTGGCGCGCCGCGCGGCGCTCGTTTCAGCGATGAGGATGTTTTGCGTGCCTCGCGACCCGAGGATTTGTGCAGTGACGAGGCCAATGGGACCGCCGCCAATCACTGCGACGCTCGAAGCCGCGAGCGGCGCATGAAGCGCGCGCTCTCCGAGGTTGACGGCATGATAGCCGACGGCGAAGGGCTCAGCCAAAGCTGCGAGTTCCATGGTCAAGGTATTCGGCACCGCGAAAAGATTGCGTTCCGGCACCCTGACAAGCTCGGCGAATGCCCCTGGACGCGGTGTGCGTGAGATGACTTGCCGCTGACTGCAAAGATGTTGCCGGCCACTTCGGCAGACATCGCAGTCGCTGCACGAAACAATAGGGTTTATGGCGACGCGCTGTCCGCGCCGGTCTCCGGATACGACGACGCCCGCCGCTTCGTGCCCCAGGATTTCCGGGGGCGGTTGAGCCGGATTGTGTCCGAGGTAGACGTGCATGTCCGAGCCGCAGATGCCGCAGACGTCGACTTTGACGACGACGTCCTCGTTGGCCTGCGGATCGGGCTCGTCCCGGAAGACCATGGTCTTCGGGCCGGTGTAGACCAGCGCTTTCATGGGCGTGCCTCCCGGGCAAGCCGACGCGCCTCTTGTTTTGTTTGCGGGCGCGCCGGCGTGGTCGTTTCAGAGCTTGAAGGGGACGACCTTCTGCTCTTCAGGAACACGGGCGGCTTGAAGCCGAGGCCGACGCCCGGCGGCGTGCCTGTCGTCACGACATCGCCCGGTTCGAGCACCATGAACTGCGAGACGTAGTGCAGGATGAAGTCGCACTTGAAGATCATCGTGCTCGTCGATCCCGACTGCGTGCGCTTGCCGTTGAGGTCGAGCGACATCGTGAGGTTGTCGACATCCTTGACCTCGTCCGCAGTAACGAGCCAGGGGCCGAGCGGGCCGAAGGTTTCGGCGCACTTGCCCTTCATCCACTGGCCGCCGCGCTCCATCTGGAAGGCGCGCTCTGAGATGTCGTTGCAGATCGTGTAGCCGGCGATGTGGCTCTTGGCGTCTTTGAGATCGACATAGCGGGCGCGCTTGCCGACGACGAAGGCGATCTCGAGCTCCCAGTCGAGCTTGGTCGAGTCGCGCGGGATCATCACGTCGTCGTTCGGACCGACAATGCAGTTCGTGAGCTTGTAGAAGACGATCGGCTCGGCCGGGATCGGCTGACCGGCTTCCTTGGCGTGGTCGGCGTAGTTGAGGCCAATGGCGACGAAGTTCCGGACATTACCGACCGGTGCGCCGAGGCGCGCGCCTGCGGGCGCTGCGGGAAGCGAGGCCGGATTGAGCGCGCGCAGCTTGGCGAGGCTCGCTTCGCCGAGCGTGCTGCCGTCGATGTCCTTCACGTGGGCCGAGAGGTCCCGGATCGTGCCGTCGGGGCCGACGAGACCAGGCTTCTCGGCGCCGGGCGCACCGAAGCGAACGAGCTTCATGGGCTTTCACTCCTCTGAGGGATTTTTGATTGGGTCCCGCATGCGTAGGGCGCGGCCGAGGTCCTGTCCAGAGCCATTGCCACTCGCCATTGCCACCGGATAGCAAGCCTGCTCAGATGCGGCCAACCCCAAATCCGAGCGAGGAGACGCCATCATGAAGAACCCCTTCGACCTAAAGGGCCAGGTTGCGCTGATCACGGGCTCGAGCCGCGGCATCGGCCGTTCGATCGCGGAGATCATGGCGGCCATGGGCGCCAAGGTTGTGGTCTCGAGCCGCAAGGCGCCTGCTTGCGAAGAGGTGGCGTCGGCAATCCGCAAAGAGGGCGGCGAAGCACACGTCATTCCCTGCAACATCGGGCGGCGCGAAGAGGTGGAGGCGCTCGTCAAAGGTACGCTCGACAAGTACGGCAAGCTCGATGCACTCGTGTGCAACGCAGCAGTCAATCCCTACTACGGTCCGCTCGCGGGCATTTCCGATGACCAGTTCGACAAGATCATGGCGACGAACATCAAGTCGAACCTGTGGCTCGCCAATCTCGCCATCCCCGGCATGGCCGAGCGGGGCGGTGGCACGGTGACTATCATCTCCTCGATCGGCGGCATCCGCGGATCGAACATCCTCGGCGCCTACGGGATATCGAAGGCAGCGGACTTCGCACTTGCACGCGCACTGGCCGTCGAGTGGGGCCCCAAGAACATCCGCGTCAACTGCATCGCGCCGGGCTTGGTCAAGACCGATTTCGCAAAAGCGCTCTGGGAGGACGAGGCAAATCTCCAGCGTCGCCTCGTCACGACGCCGCTGCGCCGCATCGGCGAGCCCGAAGATATCGGGGGCATCGCAGCATTCCTCGCCGCGCCCGCCGGCGCCTTCATCACCGGTCAGGTGATCGTCGCCGATGGTGGGGTGACCATCGGCTCCTGAGGCCGGTTCCGCAGATCGGGGCGCGCTGGACAAGCGCGTTCTGACAGGCCACTGTCAGTGCCAAGAACAAGGGTGAGGCCCTGCTGAGCAGGGCTGAGTTGCCCAAGAGCTTCCGGTCGCGGCTTCCGTCCCCGCAGCCGGTGTTTCGTTCCACGAATTGAAGAACAACCCGCAGAAAGCGGGAAGCATCAAAGGGAGGAATGTTATGCCCCTTCGCCGGGTGTTCACTGCTATTGTCTTTGCCGCACTGCTACCCGCCGCCCTCGCGTTTCATACGCCCGCACACGCTCAGGCATTTCCGTCCAAGCCGATCACGCTGATCGTGCCGTGGCCCGCTGGCGGCTCGACCGACATCTCCATGCGCGCCATTGCGCGTGGCGCAGAAAAGCATCTCGGTCAGCCGATCATCGTCGACAACAAGGGCGGTGCTTCGGGCACGCTCGGCCCCGCGACTATGGCGGCGACGGCAAAGCCCGACGGCTACACCATCTCGCAGATCCCGATCACGGTGTTCCGCCTGCCGCTCATGAAGAACCAGAAAGTCTCGTGGAATCCCGACACGGACTTCACCTACATCGTTCACCTAACTGGTTATGCCTTCGCCGTGGGCGTCAGAGGCGAGAGCCCATTCAAGAAATGGCAGGACGTCATCGACTTCGCAAAAGCCAACCCCGGCAAGGTGAGCTATGGCTCGCCGGGGGCTGGCACCTCGCTGCACATCGGAATGGAGCTCATCGCTGGGCAGTCCGGCATCCAACTCACGCATGTACCCTTCAAGGGTGATGGCGAGCAGCGTGCGGCCGTGCTCGGTGGACACATCGACATGGCCGTTGGCGGCAGCGGGCTCGTGCCCTTCGTCGGCGATGGCACCATGCGCGCGCTCATGATCTGGACCAAGGAGCGCGCCAAGGCCTGGCCGGACGTCCCGACGCTGAAGGATCTCGGCTACCCGTGGGTGTTCGACAGCCCATTCGGCATCGCCGGCCCGAAGGGCATGGACCCGAAGCACGTGCAGATCATCCACGACGCCTTCAAGAAGGGCCTCGAGGATCCAGAGACGATCGCCGTCCTCGACAAATTCTTCATGGTGCCGAATTACGCCGATCAGAAAGGTTACCTCGAGATCATCAAGCAAACGACCGCCTACGAGAAAGCGGCGCTCGAGCGAATAGGGCTTGCCAAATAGCGCTCCTATCGGGCATTGGGCCTGACTACGTTTTCGAGAGCGCGATCGAACGCGCCGGGTCAACTATGCGGGCTAAGGCGCAGCAGCGCCGTGAAAATTCAAAACCGGAGGAGACATATGACGTCCAGGAATTTCTTCACTGCATCGCTGGCTGCGGCGGTCGTTGCGGCGACGGCCACAATGGCGATGGCGCAGAGCTACCCGACGAAGCCGATCACGATGATCGTGCCTTGGCCGGCGGGCGGATCCACGGACGTCGCCATGCGCGCAATCGCGGAGGCGGCCTCGAAGCATCTCGGTCAGCCCATCGTGACGGACAACAAGGCCGGTGCGTCGGGCACGCTCGGTCCGGCGACCATGGCGGCGACGGCGAAGCCCGACGGATATACGATCGCGCAGATGCCGATCACGGTCATGCGCCTTCCGCTCATGCAGAAGGTGAGTTGGGATGCCGAGAAGAGCTTCAGCTACATCGTGCATCTGACCGGCTATACCTTCGGCATCACGACCAAGGCCGATGGTCCCTTCAAGAAATGGCAGGACGTCGTCGACTTCGCCAAAGCGAATCCCGGCAAGGTGACTTATGCGACGCCGGGCTCCGGCACGTCGCTGCACATTGGCATGGAGCAAATTGCCGATGCCGCTGGCATCAAGCTGACGCAGGTGCCCTTTAAGGGCGGCGCCGAGACGGGCGCGGCCGTCCTCGGCGGTCACACGACGTTGCAGGCTGACTCGACAGGCTGGAAGCCGTTGGTCGAGGCAGGACAGCTCCGCCTTCTCGCGATCTGGACCGCCAATCGGAGTAAGGTCTGGCCGGATGTGCCGACGCTGAAGGAGCTTGGCTATCCATTCGTCTTCGACAGTCCGTTCGGCATCGCCGGCCCGAAGGGCATGGATCCAAAGATCGTCCAGATCCTGCATGACGCATTCAAGAAGGCGATCGACGATCCCGCTGTAATAGCGACGCTCGAGAAGTACGACATGGTTCCGCGGTACATGAATACGAAGGATTACGAGCAGGCTGTGCGGGATGTGATCAAGCAAGAAACGGCCGCGCTGACCAAGCTCGGTCTGCTCAAGAAGGACTAAGAAGCATCCCCTCTCCCCGCTTGCGGGGAGAGGGGAAAGTACGCCGAAGTCCTCTCGACAGGGCTGGCATCAACAAGAAAAAACGATGGGAGGAGACGATTTCATTATTGCGGAATGCCCAGATGTGGGGCGGGCTCGTCTGGCTCGTTCTCGGCATCTTCGTCGCCTTCCAGGGCTATGAGCTCGGTCTCGGTCAGACACGCGAGCCGGGTTCGGGCTTTGCGATCTTCTGGCTCGGCCTGCTGACGGCGGCTTTTGCGGCCTCGATCGTCTTCAGCGCCATCAAGAACGGCAGCGAAGACATCGCGAGCCTCTGGCGCGAGACGCGCTGGGGCAAGGTGATGCTCATCATCGCTCTGCTGCTGGTGTTCGGCTACCTCTTCGATACGATCGGCTTCGTCATCTGCTCGCTCGCGCTGTTGCTCGTGCTCATGCGCTTCGTCGATCCCGTGGCTTGGCCGACGGCGCTGCTCGTCTCTTTCGGCGCCACGTTCGGCATCTGGTACGTGATGAACAAGCTGCTGCTGATCCAGCTACCCAATGGGTGGCTCAGTCCCTGGCTCGGCTGAGGAGCGCGCGATGGAAATCCTCTCGGCGCTCGGCCACGGCTTCGCGGTCGCATTGCAGCCCGTCAACCTGATGGCGTGCTTCTTCGGCGTGTTCATCGGTACGTTGGTCGGCGTGCTGCCAGGCATCGGCCCTGTGTCGGCCATGGCCCTTCTGCTGCCGGTGACGCTCTCGGGCTCGCCTGAGGCCGGTATCATCATGATGGCCGGCATCTACTACGGCTCGATGTACGGCGGCTCAACGACGTCCATCCTCGTGAACATTCCAGGCGAGGCGGCCTCCGTCGTCACGTGCCTCGACGGCCACCAGATGGCCAAGAACGGGCGCGCCGGCCCCGCGCTCGGCATCGCGGCGATCGGTTCGTTCGCCGCGGGCACATTCGCCATCATCGCGCTGATGCTCGTGGCGCCGATGTTGGCGAGGTTCGCCATCGCCTTCGGGCCGCCCGAGTACTTCAGCCTGATGGTGCTTGGACTTACCGTTCTCGCCTTCCTGACGCACGGCTCGATGGCCAAGGCGCTGCTGATGGCGTGCGTCGGCGTGACACTCGGCCTCGTCGGCATCGACCAGATCACGGCCGCCCCGCGCCTGACGTTCGACCGGTTGGAACTGCTCGATGGCGTCGGTCTCATTCCCGTGGTCATGGGTTTGTTCGGCGTCGCCGAGATCCTTGCCAACATCGAGCGCAGCATCCGGCGCGAGGTGGTATCGTCGCGCATCGGCAGCCTCTGGCCGACCGCGCAGGACTGGGCCTACTCGAAATGGGCGATCTTGCGTGGCACCGTACTGGGCTTTTTTCTCGGCGTGCTGCCCGGCGGCGGCGCGGTGATTTCCTCGTTCGCCTCGTACGCGCTCGAACGCAAGCTCTCGAAGCGGCCCGAAATGTTCGGCAAGGGCGCCATCGAGGGCGTCGCGGGGCCGGAAGCGGCGAACAACTCGGCGGCTGGCGGTGCCTTCATTCCGCTGCTGACGCTCGGCATCCCGCCCAATGTCGTGATGGCGCTTCTGCTCGGCGCTTTCATTATTCACGGCATCCAGCCGGGTCCGTTGCTGATCACTCAGAACCCCGGAATCTTCTGGGGTATCGTTGCCAGCATGTACATCGGCAACATCATGCTGCTGATCCTGAACTTTCCGCTGATCGGCATGTGGGTGCAGGTGCTGAAAGTACCCTACAAGCTGCTCTTCCCGCTGATCCTGATGTTCTGCGTCGTCGGCGTGTTCAGCTCGGGCAGCGCCGTCTTCGACGTGTTCGTCATGACGGTGTTCGGCCTCCTCGGCTATCTCATGCGCAAGTTCGGCTACGAGCCGGCGCCGCTCGTGCTGGCCTTCGTGCTCGGACCGATGGTCGAGAACAACCTCAGGAAGTCGCTGATACTTTCGCAGGGTGATTTCTCGATCTTCATCGAGCGGCCGATCTCGCTGGCCTGCCTGCTGATGGCGGCGGCCATGCTGATCGTGCCGCTGCTGCCGGCGCTCCGCGCCAAGCGGGAGGCGGTGGCGCTCGACCAGGAGTAGCGGCGGGACAACGCGGCTCTTTTCAGCGGCTCGCCCTTGGCGCAACATGTGTGCATGGCCGCCCTCGCCATAGCACCACATCAGCGGGGGACACCTCTTCCCAGCAGGCGAGGGCAAAAAACAATGCGCATTACCGTCGTCCAGACCAACTCGATGCACGACAAGGCGCGCAATATCGCCCAGGCGACGGCGCTCATGTCCCGCGCCGTCGAGACCGACCGGCCGGACGTGTTGGTCCTTCCAGAGGTGTGGAACTGGCGCGGCGGCACCACAGCTGTGAAACTCGCCAATGCCGATCGCATTCCCGGCGGTGAGGCCTACGAAGCGCTGCAGGCCTTTGCGCGCACGCACAAGGTCTGGGTCCACGGCGGCAGCATGATCGAGCAGATCCCCGGCGGCAGTCAGGTCTACAACACGACCTGCGTGTTCGACCGCACCGGGCGCGATGTCGCGCGCTACCGCAAGATCCACATGTTCGACATCACCGCGCCCGACGGCACGCCCTACAACGAGAGCGAGACCGTGAAGGCCGGCGCGGATGTCGTCCTCTACGACCTCGAGGGTTTCAAGGTCGGCTGCACCATCTGCTACGACATGCGCTTCGCCGAGCTCTATCTCGCGCTCGCCAAGAGCGGCGCCGACATCATCATGGTGCCGTCCTCCTTCACGCTTCAGACGGGCAAGGACCACTGGGAGGTCCTGCTCCGTGCGCGCGCCATCGAGACACAGACGTACATCGTGGCACCAGGCCAATATGGCCCGTTCGTCGACGGTGGCGGTGCGACGCGGCTCTCGTATGGTCACAGCCTCATTGCCGATCCCTGGGGGCATGTCATCGCGAAGGTCTCGGACGGCACGGGCTACGCGACGGCCAACATCGAGCGCGATCAGATCACGCGCGTGCGCGGCCTGATCCCCGTCGCGAGCCATCGGCGGCTTTAGCTTTGTCGCTGGCTTGGGATAGGGGTCGGCGATGCCGGTTGATCTTCTCACTTTCGCTGAGAACGTCCACGATGCCTCCCTCGAGGCGGCCAAGAGGCTGCGCTTCAATAAGGGATTTCACGCCGACGGCGCCCTCATGTGCTCGTATGCAACCTTGATTGAACATACGGGCGGAATGATTGAACTGACGCGAGCCCGAAAGCGGACGAGCAGTACGGCAGTGTTTCGGTCGATGCTTGAAGCCTACGTGGATTTTCGGAACCTCTTTCAGGATAGAAAATACTTGAACAACATGCTCGCCAAGTTCTACGCGGACCGGCTCGCGCTGCTCAGGCGTGCTGCCGATGGCGGCAATCCTTACCTCGAAGATTTGGGCAATTGGGAGGGCGTTGGCAAAGCCTTGGAGATGTATGAGGCTGAGCTGGAAGGACTGGACGCAGCAGGGTTCAAACCTCTCAAGATCTGGCAACGATTCGAGCGCGTTGGCATGGAGAATGAGTACAGAGCCGTCTACAGTCACGTTAGCAGCGGGGCGCATAACGACTTCGGAGCGCTTCGTAGTCGTCATGCCGTTCTTGAGCAGGACGACTACGGCTTGCATTTGTACAAGCAGGTTGAGCTAAAGGACTTTCAGACCGAGCTCGATGGCGCAGTAAGTTATTTGATCACCACCAGCGTTATGATCCATGATTATCTTAAGTCCGATGCGAAAGCACAGTTTGAGGCAATGATCGTGCAGCTTGAAGAAGTCCGAGCTGCGTACCCGGACTAGGCCTCCATTGTTGCCCCACTGCATCGCAGCGCAGCATGGCGCGCTCGCGCGGCGCCGCGTTAACCTTTTGTTAACCGCATCACCGCTCAGATCAACTGCAAGAGTTTGCCGGGAATTCCGGCCGTGTCGCGTATCTCAGCAGAGCGCCCTCGGTTGGAGACGAGCTATGGCGATGATTGTTGCCTTTCCCGAGATGCAGGTGTCCGAGCGCGGCCGATCCACGCGCAGCGACAAGCCCACGGCGGAGATCATCCTCTTTCCAGGCGTGCGCTACGAGCGCTGGAACAATGCGCCAGTCGACCGCGAGCCATCGCGCGCGACGATCAAGCGTGACCGGCTGCAGCTCATCGAGTAGGCGCGGCGCCGCGATCTCTTGCCTCGCATCCGCCTCCCATGCGAGATGCGAATCATGAGGCCGTCCCGATCGGCGGCCTCGCGATCCGGTAACTCCGGGGACAGGGCAAGGAGACTGATCGATGTCCGATGAACCCGTCGTCGCACAGAACGGGCCCTATCAGGTCGAGCTCGAAGAAGGTCGGGCTTATCTCTGGTGCAGGTGCGGGCGCTCGTCCCGGCAGCCGTTCTGCGATACAGCCGGCCACAAGGGCACGTCCCTGCTACCCGTCCGGTTCGTCGCCGAATCTTCCGGCACTTTCAATCTCTGCGGCTGCAAGAGCACCGACGACCCGCCCTTCTGCGACGGCACGCACAATATGCTCTGAGGGCGCGCCCGCGCCTTGGAGACGAGGCTGTGACGGGCGCGGCACAGGATGCCCGCAGAATGGGCGTTCACCGCCAAGTTGCAGCGCAAGCGTGCTTTACACCGCGCTGCCTTCCCCTCAGACTTCGGCTCCAACCCTGGGGACGACGACAGTTATCTGGAGAAAATTTGCCCTGCCCGATACCGCCGGATCGATTCGTTGCCCATGGTCTGACTACCCGGCAGCCGACGTGCCGCCGTTGGTGAGATGACGACAAGGAGCGATCTAGTGTGATGATCGAGAAATTCGTCACATCTCGCGGCACGGCATCGAGCGAATTTCTCGATCTGAATCACACTAGCGAGATTATGCTTCTAGTGTCCCTTTTAATTCCGAAGTTCGCTCGGGACGCCAGCATCGAGGTAGGGCGAACTTCGGAATTGGGACACTAGCGTGGAATACTTCCTCCAGCAGATCATCAACGGCATCACGCTCGGCTCAATCTATGGCCTGATCGCGATCGGCTACACGATGGTGTTCGGCATCATCGGCATGGTGAACTTCGCGCACGGTGACCTCTTCATGGTCTCCACGTTCATCGCGCTCATTTTCTTCCTCGTGATGACGATGGTGCTCGGCGTCGGCTCGGTCGCGATGTCGCTGCTGGTCGTGCTGCTCGCGGCCATGTTCCTGACCTCGCTCTGGAGCTGGGCCATCGAGCGGCTCGCCTACCGACCGCTGCGTGGCTCCTTCCGCCTTGCGCCGCTCATCTCGGCGATCGGCATGTCGATCTTCCTGATGAATCTGGTGCAGCTCGTCCAGGGTCCCCGCAACAAGCCGATCGCGCCCATGCTCAATGACGTCATCACCATCAAAGAGGGCGCGAATTATGCCGTCACGATCTCCTACAAGCAGATGATCATCATGCTGGTGACGGTGGTGCTGCTGTCGATCTTCTGGTGGATCGTCCAGTACACGCCGCTCGGCCGCGCCCAGCGGGCCTGCGAGCAGGATCGTCGCATGGCGGCGCTGCTGGGCATCAACGTCGACCGCACGATCTCGATCACGTTCGTGATGGGCGGTGCGCTCGCCGCCGTCGCCGGTGTTCTCTATCTCGTCTACTACGGCGTGGTGAATTTCGCGGACGGTTTCGTGCCGGGCATCAAGGCCTTCACGGCCGCCGTCCTCGGCGGCATCGGATCGTTGCCGGGAGCTGTGCTCGGCGGCCTTCTGATCGGTCTCATCGAGGCACTGTGGTCGGCGTACTTCTCGATCGACTACAAGGATGTGGCGGTGTTCTCGATCCTCGCGATCACGCTCATCTTCATGCCCTCGGGGCTGCTCGGCAAACCCGAAGTCGAGAAGGTGTGATCGCCATGGCAGAGGGCACGCATCAGCCGGTTGGAATTCTTGGTGCAGCCCGCGACGCGACGAAGACGGCGCTGCTTGCGCTTGGACTCTGCATTCCGATCGTGCTCCTGCGCGCGGAGCAGGATTTCTCCAACCAGCTCATGCTGGAGCCGCGCGTCGAACTCACGCTGACGCTCGTCGCGATTGCCTTTGCGGCGCGATTTGTCTGGCTGCTTGCGATGGACTGGTACGCGCGCCGGCCGGAGCGAGTTGCCAGGGTGCCGATCTTCGCCGGCACGACTGTGAGCCCGGAGGCGGCACGCCGCTTCGCGATTGGCGGGCTCATCTTCCTCTTTGCTTATCCGATGCTCGCGCTTGCGTTGGTCGGACAAGCAGGCTCGATCAAGTGGATCGACAACTTCGGTATCCAGATCCTCATCTACGTGATGCTCGGCTGGGGCCTGAACATCGTCGTCGGTCTCGCGGGGCTGCTCGATCTCGGCTATGTCGCGTTTTATGCGGTCGGTGCGTATTCATACGCGCTGCTCGCGTCGAACGATGTCGTGAAGGACTTCATGGCCGAGCTGATCGGCCCAACGTTCTGGCCCGCATGGGCGTTCTGGATCTGCCTGCCGGTCGCCGGCCTCCTCGCGGCCTTCTGGGGCATCATCCTCGGTTTTCCGGTGCTGCGGCTGCGCGGCGACTATCTCGCGATCGTCACGCTCGCCTTCGGCGAAATCATCCGCCTCGTCCTCATCAACTGGGTGGACGTTACGGGCGGCTATGCCGGCATTTCCGGAATTCCGCGACCTAGCTTCTTCGGATTGCCGTTCAACGCGACGGATACCGGCTTTGCGGCGACCTTCGGCTTGGAGTTCACGCCGCTCTATCGCACGATATTCCTGTTCTATCTGATCCTCATGCTGGCGCTTCTCACAAACATCGTGACGATCCGGCTGCGCCGTCTGCCTGTCGGGCGTGCCTGGGAAGCACTCCGCGAGGACGAGATTGCGTGCCGCTCGCTCGGCATCAACACGACGAACACCAAGCTCACGGCTTTCGCCATCGGTGCCGGATTCGGTGGCTTCGCCGGCGCCTTCTTCGCGGCGCGGCAGAACTTCATCAGCCCCGAGTCCTTCACCTTTCTCGAAAGCGCCGTCATTCTCGCGATCGTCGTGCTCGGCGGTATGGGCAGCCAGATCGGCGTCGCCATTGCCGCGATCGCCATGATCGGCGGCACCGAGATCCTGCGCGAGCTAGATTGGCTGAAGCACATCTTCGGGGCCGGCTTCGATCCAACGCAGTATCGTATGCTGCTGTTCGGTCTCGCCATGGTGATCATCATGATCTGGCGGCCGCGCGGGCTCATTGCCAACCGCCAGCCGACCTTGTTCCTCACGTCGCGTCGCGCGATCTCCGCTGATCTCGTCAAGGAGGGCCACGGCTGATGCACTGGGAGACGGCGCCCCTTCTGGAAGTCGAGCATCTGACCATGCGGTTCGGCGGGCTCGTTGCTGTCAACGACGTCACGTTCGGTGCCGGCCGCGGCGATATCACCGCGATCATCGGCCCGAACGGCGCCGGCAAGACGACGGTCTTCAATTGCATCACCGGCTTCTACAAGCCGACATCCGGCCGCATGGTCATGAGCCATACGGGCAATGCCATCTCCGATGATGTCGCCGTGCTCACGCGGAGCGATGCGCGTTACATGCGCCGCGGCGAGAACGCGCTCTTCCTGCTCGAGCGGATGCCGGACTTCGAGATCGCGGCCAAGGCGCGCGTTGCGCGGACCTTCCAGAACATTCGCCTCTTCAGCGGCATGACGGCCCTCGAGAACCTGATCGTCGCCCAACACAATACGCTGATGGATGCCTCGGGCTGGACGGTGCTCGGCCTCATCGGCCTGCCGCGCTACGCGCGCGCCGAGCAGGCAGCCATCGAGCGCGCGCGCTACTGGCTCGATCTCATCGGCCTGACGAGCCGTGCCGACGATTCCGCCGGTAGCCTCCCCTATGGCGATCAGCGCCGCCTCGAGATCGCCCGCGCCATGTGCAGCGATCCCTTGATTCTCTGTCTCGATGAGCCGGCGGCAGGCCTCAATGCGCGCGAGAGTGGCGAGCTCAACAAGCTGCTCAAGACGATCCAGCGCGAGCACGGGACGTCGATACTCCTCATCGAGCACGACATGTCGGTGGTCATGGAGATTTCCGACCACGTGATCGTGCTCGAGTACGGGATCAAGATCTCCGATGGCACGCCCGAGTACGTGCGCAACGATCCCAAAGTGGTCGCTGCCTATCTCGGCGTCGAAGACGATGAGGTCGCAGCCGTCGAGAAGGGAGAGTTGCCATGAGCACGCCCCTTCTGAGCGTCAGCGGCGTCACGAGCTACTACGGTAGCATCATGGCGCTGAAGGGCGTCGATATGGAGATCGCGGAAGGCGAGATCGTGTCGCTGATCGGTGCCAACGGCGCCGGCAAGTCTACGCTGATGATGACCATCTGCGGCAATCCTCGCGCGCGTGACGGCACAATCAGCTTCGCCGGCAAGGACATCACGCGGCTCGAGACGCACGAGATCGCGCGCCTCAGGATCGCGCAGTCGCCCGAGGGGCGGCGGATCTTCGGGCGCATGACCGTGCTCGAGAACCTCCAGATGGGCGCCGAGATCGATCGCGCGCGCCATTTCGAGGAAGACCTCGCGCGGGTGACCACGCTTTTCCCGCGCCTCAAGGAGCGGCTCGCGCAGCGCGGCGGCACGCTCTCCGGCGGCGAGCAGCAGATGCTGTCCATCGCGCGCGCGCTCATGAGCCGCCCGCGCCTCCTCATGCTCGACGAGCCTTCGCTGGGCCTGGCGCCCATCATCGTGCGGCAGATCTTCGACGCCATCAATCAGCTCAACCGGCATGAGGGCATGACGATCTTCCTCGTCGAGCAGAATGCCTATCACGCGCTGAAGCTCGCGCATCGCGGCTACGTAATGGTCAACGGCCGCATAACCATGCAGGGGACGGGTGGCGAGTTGCTGCAACGGCCGGAGATCCGCGCCGCCTATCTCGAGGGCGGCCGGCACTAGAACTTTAGTATCGGGACACTAGAGGTGTGTGATGACGTACATGCCCGATTGGCTCTACGATGCCGGCCCGAACGGCGACTGGGTCTTCCTGCTCGTGACAGTCGTCATGGGGGGGCTTGCGGCCTACGCGACCGGCAGTGCCATCGCGTCGACGTGGCGGCCGCGATGGCAACTCGTGGCCTATGGTTTTCTCATTGCCGCCGCCGTGCGCTTTATTCATCACGCGCTCTTTGAAGAGCCCTTCATCGCGCCCCGCAGTTATGTGGTTGATCTGGTTGTGCTGATCGCCGCCGCGGCGTTCGGTTTCCACCTCACGCGCCAGCGCCAGATGCGCGAACAATACGATTGGCTCGTATCTGACCCTGCCAAGCGGACGACGGATCGCCCGGGTATTTGAGCGTGTCTGCTGCCAATTCGGGGCCCGATCGCTGACCACCGAACGGCTGTGGATTGGGCGTGACTTTGCCAAACTTTCGGTGAATGCTGCCCCCCACGGGCGGGACTTCAGCGCCTGAGCCGGCGGGACAAGCCCAGGCCGGTCCGCGATTTTTCAGCAGCCAGTTGGCGAAAAGGGAGAGCGTTGCATGAAGAAGCTCATGTGGTCCGGGGTAGCCGTCGCGGCGCTGCTCGCGATGACCGGTGTGGCGAGCGCGCAGATCAAGATCGGCGTCGGCGGCCCCATGACAGGTTCTAACGCGACCTTCGGCGCTCAGATGAGAAAAGGTGCCGAGCAGGCCGTTGCCGATATCAATGCCAAGGGTGGCATCAACGGCCAGAAGATCGAACTCGTGATCGGCGATGACCGTTCCGATCCCAAGGAAGGTGTCTCGGTTGCCAACAAGTTCGTCGGTGACAAGGTCATGCTCGTGCTCGGGCACTTCAATTCGGGTGTCTCGATCCCCGCGTCCGAGGTCTATGCCGAGAATGGCGTGCTGATGATCTCGCCGGCCTCCACGAACCCGCGCCTCACGGAGCGTAGCCTGTGGAATACATTCCGCACGTGTGGCCGCGATGACCAGCAGGGCGAGGTCGCCGGCGCCTATCTGCTCAAGAACTACAAGGGCAAGAAGGTCGCGATCGTTCACGACAAGACGACATACGGCAAGGGCCTCGCGGATGAGACCAAGAAGGCTATGAACGCGGGTGGCCTCAAGGAAGTGCTCTACGAAGGCGTGAACATCGGCGAGAAGGATTTCTCGGCGCTGGTCTCCAAGATCAAGGCGGCGGGGGCCGATCTCGTGTACTGGGGCGGCCTGCATACGGAAGGTGGTCTGATCGTGCGTCAGATGCGCGACCAGGGCGTCAAGGCGCCGATGATGTCGGGTGACGGCATTGCGACCGACGAGTTCGCCGCGATCGGCGGCCCCGGTGTCGAAGGCACGCTCATGACCTTCGCGCCGGATCCGCAGCGCCGACCGGAAGCGGCCGAGGCCGTGAAGAAGTTCCTTGCCGCGAACTTCAAGCCGGAAGCCTACACGCTCTATGCGTACGCAACCATTCAGGTGATGGCGGCAGCAGCAGCGCAGTCCAAGTCGACAGACCCGAAGAAGATGGCTGAGGCGATCCGCGGCGGTAAGCCGTTCTCGACGGTCATCGGCTCGCTCTCGTTCAACAAGAAGGGTGACATCACGCGGCCCGACTACACCATGTACACATGGAAGAAGGTCGAGGGCGACAAGATCACCTACGTGCAGAACTGAGCGCGGCAGACGTGCTGCATCTCACGACTACCGAAAGGCAGCCCTCGGGGCTGCCTTTTGCTTTTTGGGCACCGCGGCGGCTTGTGTGCGCGCTGATAGCGCTTGTGGTTTTGCTAGCAGTGCCGGCGACGGCGCGAGCGACGAACGGCGAGATCGTGATCATGGCGGTCGACTCGAGCAGAATTCCCGAGCCGGATGGCAGGAGCAATCGCGTGGTGCCTCGCCCCGTCGGCGAGGGTGTGGAGGCCGCGGTACGCACGCTCAACCTGAACGGCGGCGTTCTCGGTCGGCATTTGCGTGTCGCCCAGGAGAACGACCAGTGCGAGGCCGACGAGGCGGCGGCCATCGCTGCCCGTGCGGTTGCGCAAAGCGTCGATGTGGTGATCGGGCACGTCTGTCCGGGCGGTGCGATCCGCGCCGCCGAGATCTATGCCGCAGCCGGCATCGTCATGATCGCAACAGGGCCGCGTCATCCACGGCTCACGGCGCCGGCCGGTCGTCGCGGCATTCACCGGCTGGCGGGCCGCGATGACCGCCAGGCCGACAGCGTCGCGGTGTTGATCGCGAGTTCATTTCCGGCGGCGCGCGTCGCCATAGTCCATGATCGCAGTCTCCAGGGGCGCGGGATGGCTGACGAACTGCGCCGCAGCATGACGGCCGCGCAGGTGTCGCCTGTGGCCGTCGCCACCTACGCGTCAGGTACGAAGGATCATGCGGTGCTGATCGGCGAGCTTGCTCAGGCCCGCGTCGACCTCGTGGTATTTCCTGGCCAGCCTTTCGAGGCGTCCATGATCCTCGATCAGGCAAAACGCCTCGGCTCACGGATCGCAACTGTCATCGGCACCGACGTTCTCGCCGCCGATGCGCCGCCAGCGCGCCTGCTCTCGGCTGTCGATACGTTTCTGGTTATGCTGCCCTGGCCGGGGATGAGCGCGGCCACGCAGGATGCCGCGACAGAGAACGTTGCGCACGAGCTTGCCGGGGCCGCGGTCGAAGTCTGGTCGGCAGCCATCGCCGAGGTCGGTGTGCTCGCGCCTCAGCGCATCGCGAATGAGCTCAGGGAGCAGCCGCACACGACGCGCCTCGGCTCGGTCCGCTTCGATGCAAAGGGCGACGCCGACGTGCCATCGTACGTGCCGCACGTATGGCGCGATCGCAGATGGCAGGCGTGGCGTTGAGCCGCGCCCGCACGCCGCGCGTCAGTCGTCTTCCTCTTTGCTGATCAACCTGAAGTCGCGGTCGAACTCGAAATCCCAATCCCGACCGTCCGCGCAGCGCGCGTCGTCGACTTCGTACTTGCCGTCGTCGAATTCCATCTCGCCACCCGTACAGCCTTCGCCTTCGAGCAGGACGACGAGCTTAGCACGCTCCTCATCGGTCACGGGACGGTCCGCAAATGCGGGGCTGGCCGTAAGTGCGGCCATGGCAAGCGCGGCCAGAAAACAGCGCATCATGATCTCCGGTTTGGTTTCGCAGGGCGCGGAGTACCGCGCCTTCAGGGAACGCGCGTCCAAGCCCCATGTTCCCGAGGATGTGTCGGCTATCAGGATGGCAGAACTAAGCGAGAGCGCGCTCAGTGCAGAAGCCGCACGATCGCCTTTGCAACCTCGGCGCTGCCGGCCGGTTTTGCCACGACCGGCGCATTCGGCCACGTCGCGGCGGCCTCTCTCGGATCGAACTTCGTGTAGAACATGAAGGGTATGCCGAGATGATCGAGGCGGCGGCATACGGCAGCCGTCGTATCGCTGCCGAGGCGAAGATTGATCACGGCCGCAGTCAGCGCCGGATACTCCGCAAGATAGAGTGCATCGCGAAGGTCGCCCGCAGCGAACACCTTGGCGCCTGCTTGAGCAAATTCACTCGCCAGCTCGCGTGCTTCGGCGGGTTCGTGCTCGACGACCAGAATGGAATGGCCCTTCAAACGCATCATCATCACAGTACCCCTGTTCGATGCAGCCGCGTTCGTCCTTGAAGCTAGCGTGCCTGCTTGACCGCAGGTCAACCCGGTAGGCGTGCGGTGCACGCGCTTCGCTCGAGAGTCGAATAGCGAGCTTCCATGTCCTCAATGCGACCATAAGACGGAAAAACAGCACCTTTCCATGACATTGCGCTGGTGCGCCGCAGCAAAGCCCGTCCCGTGGCAAGCATTTCGTTTCTGGGGATCACGGAAGTTTACGAAAATGTGATCCAGCGAACGCGATGCACCCATCGCGAATTGAACGCGACGCGCGCACGTGCCTGCTCGCACTGGCTCGGTGCAATGCTGCGCTCTTCGCAGAGAGCTTAGGACGCAAACTCATCACGTTCGCGCCATGCTGCGGACTCCGCACGCGTCGATCATCCTCTTCATCGCCGATGGACGCCGCTCTCCATGTCCGGCCGGCGTGGCATCCAGGCCATTGCTGTGGAAAATCTGAAATCAGCGCGCTGACGATGCCCATTTTTAGTCTAACATATCAGCCTGTTTGAGGGGGCAGAGCAAGGCATGTCGGGGGAGAAACGACCGCAATTGCGGGTAGTTGGCGGCAATGAGGCGCTGGTACGCAGCGTTCGCGTGAGCCGAGAGGCGCGCTGGCCACCCTTGCGGGTGGTGGGGTCGGCGGATGCGGACGACGTTGTGATACCTCCGCAGTCACGGGCGATGCCGCGGGTGCAATCGGCGCCCAAACGGCCGGCCAAGCGACCGGCATGGAGCCAGGTCCTCATGACGGGTCTCGTCCTGGTGATGCTGAGCAGCTTCGGTCAGGCCATCGCTCACTGGTGAGCTGAAAGGCGTTCGCTCCCGGCTCGACTTCGGCGGCGACGCGGTGTCCGCGGCCTTAAGGCGCGTCGACCGGCTCACGAAATCTCAACAGCACTTGATCGCGGTCGGTATGCCGGAGAGGTGCGCCGCTCGTCGCGATGGATGAACGGCACCAAAACCAACAGAACCCTGGGCCTTCATAGCCCAGGGTTCCTGAAATAGCCGGGAAGCTTGATGGCTTTAACCGCCCGATTGAAGAGAGTTGAACTGATTCATGGGGCGATTATGCGGCAGTTGCGCGGCGCGAAAGTGGACGCCTCCGCAACTCGTGCGCCGCGATGTCGGCTGTGGCCGGACTGTGGATGAACTCGGTCCATATACCTCATGCAGGAACCGCTCCGCCGTCGCGGACGTTGCGGCGGCAGTGGTGTGTGGGAGTTCTGCGATGGCCGATGCCAAGAGAAAGCTTGATGAGCTCAATGCCGTGATGATGCTGGCGCACCGTGCAGCCAGCAACGGTGATGCCGCTGGCGTCGCCCGCGTCATTCAGGAAGTGCATATTCAAACGGGTCTTCTGCTGCACGAGCTGCGCAAGCCAACATTGCCGAGTGCGAAGATCTACGACCTCTCGGCAGAACGTCGGGCGCGGGCCTGAGCCATGCTGCAGCAAGCGCACGAGGCCATGGAAAAAATGAGCGCAGTCGCTTCAGCGGTGAAAGACGAGCGCTGGGGGGATGCCGAGCGGAGCATCACCGAGCTGCGGTCCTTGCTCGACGCGATCTCCAATGATGTCGGCGACAAAGTTCGCGGTGCACTTGGTGCGCCCAAGCCGGACCGGCGCGATCGTGGCTGAAAAAATTCTGCTCAGCGACGGAAACTCTCGCGAGCTTCAGTTGTTGATCAGTGTGAACGCCCGCCGTCCCCCCGTCGGATGGGTGTTTCTCTCAGCCCGGCCCGGTGAGCTTTCCCCCCTCAGCTCGCCGGGCCTTGGCGTTTGGAGTCGTCGATCCGCCCGGCGCGCGTGTTCCTGATCCGGAACACATGACGAGCACGGCGCCGTCCCGCAGCCGCTCGGCGAGGTCGGGGCCGCTCAGAGGTTTCGTGCCGGCGTTGGCCACCGAGGCGGTTACGCCGTTCGCCTCCATGAATGAGAGGGCCTCGGCGGACTTGATCGCGAAGTTCACATTCTGCGGGATGTCGCGGCTCACGCGGGCAACGGCAAGCGCATTGAGCTTCGCCACGACGATGCCAACGACTTGGCCGCGATCGTCGACGACAGGTCCGCCACTGTTTCCGGGCTGAACAGGTGCCGATAGCTGAAAGTGAGCGTTGTTGTCCGCGATGCCGGCAAGTGCCGTGACGTCGCCGCGCGTGAACGTGCCCGAAGAGGCGAGCGCGCCCAGATAGGGGAATCCGAAGATGGCGACCTGCTCGCCGAGGCGCGCCTCGCGGCGCCACGAAAGGACGGCAGGCGTGCCGCCGCCAGGGGACGCTTCGGCGGAGATCAAGGCTAGATCGCGTTTCGCGTCGGAGGCTTTCACGCGCGCCGAACGGAAAGTCGTGTCGCCATGGCCCTTCACGCCGATGGTGGCGCAACCTTGGACAACATGCGCGTTGGTGAGAACCTCGCCGGATTTGGAGACGTAGAAGCCAGTGCCGGCGGAGACTTTCGGCGAGGAGCCGCCCGACGCCTCGTTGCCGCCGATAGACGGCAGGCCGCCTGGGCTGCGCGCCGCAGCCTCGCGAACAGCCACGGCACACTTCGATGCCGCAGCCAGGGCGGCGCCCGCACCGGCGAGCGAGAACTCGGCACTTGTTGCGGCGGCCTTGAACGTGAGCGTGCGGCCTGAAGCGACTACGCCCATGCGGTTCGCCGGGAGCTGGCCGATGATCGTGAGACCACTGGGCAGGCGGCGCGGCACGGCGACGTGGAGAACCTGATCGTCGACGGTGATGGTGACTCGCTGGCCGGACATGCGGTCGGCAGCTGGGCCGACCATGGCGAGGCCCCAGTTGCCGTTGACGGTGCTGATGAAGCCCCAGGCCGCGGAGCGGCTAGCATCATGGCTGCTCGCGAAGCCTTTGATGGCCTGGCAGCCGAGCGCTGTTTTGGTCGAGACGAGCATCTGGACGCGCCAGCCGTCCTTTTCCCAGACTATGCCGTTTGTCTGGGCTGTTGCGCCAGCTGCAAAGCAAATGGAGAGAGCAGCGCCGGTTGCGGCGGCACCTAAGACGCGAATGCGCGTGCGCATGAGACCGGCCCGTCAAAAGAGTTTTGAGCGTTGCATGTGAGTATCGACTGTGCACGCCGGCAATGCCAGTGCGCGGAGCCCACACTTTCACAAGTATTGCGGGATGTTGGCGCTATGGGGGCGGGTGTGAACGAATGTCTCAGACAGCGGGTGCGGGCTTTGAGGGGCCGTTCGTCACAGCATTGATCCGGGTCAAGGATTGCAGATCCGTTGCGCCTACCGTTGGCTAGCTCCAATGGAGAAAAGACCGACTGCAGATGACCAGAATACTTATCGCAGATGAGCACGCCGTGGTCCGCGCGGGGGTGCGTTGCATCGTTGAAAGCGATCGCAATTGGAGTGTTGTCGCCGAAGCGGCGGACGGAAGAGAAGCCATCGCCAAGGCTATCGCCGTCAAGCCGGATTTGGCCATTCTCGGTTACTCGCTGCCTCTTGTTGATGGCATTGAAGCCACGCGCCAAATCCGACGGTGGGTGCCGAATATAGAGGTCCTCATCTTCACGATGCACGACAATGAAGCCCTAGTGCGCGAGCTGGTGAAGGCAGGTGCGAGGGGCTACGTGCGGAAGTCGGATACGGAGCAGCGACTGGTCTCGGCAATCAAGTCGCTGGCTAATCATAAGGCATATTTCACTGATGGAGCTTTGCAGACCGCGATCAGAGCAATGGCAGCCAAGCCGGGCCGGACCAAGCAGACACTGACCGCTCGAGAGCAAAGTGTCGTGCATTTGGTAGCCGAGGGCCGCAGCAACAAGCAGATCGCGGCTAGTCTCGATATTGGTGTCAAAACGGTCGAGACGTATCGCCTCGCCATCCGGCGCAAGCTCGACCTGGCCTCCACGGCGGCGATCGTACGCTACGCTGTGCGTAACAACTTTATGCAAGCATGAGGCGAAGTGCGACGGCGAACCCCTGCGCTCCCACCTACGGGATTACCGCTCCTCGCTCCATGGTTTGTGCTGGTAGAAGCTCGCCAAATCCGGGTGACATATGGCGATGCAGACGGTGGCAACATCTCACTCCACAGTTCAGAAAAGGCTCGACCACCTGATTTGCTCAGCACCAGCACAAAGGTGGAGCACATGTCAGTACGCAATGTCACAATCGCAGCTATCGGAGTCGCGGCGGTCGCACTTGCCGTCTCCGCACCGAGGCTCGCTATCTCGGCCGCTGATCGAACTCAACTTGGCGCTCTAAGCGCTAGCGAGGGCATCTATGTCGATCGGAAGGCCTTTAGTATCGTCAAGGGTACAGCGAAGACCGCGCCGACCGAGGCGCAGCTGACGAAACTGGGAGCGCAAGAAGTGAAGGATGGTGCCATCATCATCCGCGTGGGCGAAAAGCTCTTTCTTGTCGACACCGATCCAGCCGCCAAGAGCATGTACAATGGTTGGGCGGAAGAAGCTTTCCGCTGTGGTGCTTAGTCGGAAGTCTGGAGGCGGCTACGGCACATCTGTGTGTCGTAGCCCCTCCTGCGGTGAGATCCTGGTCGATCGAGAGCACCTCGGCCCCGCATTACGAATCCGATGCTCCACCGGCCTGACGTTCCGCGGGGCCACTTCCCCCTCACTAAACCTCGCGTGGCTCGATGACGCGCCGATAGAGGTGCCAACTCGCATGGCCGAGGATCGGCATCACGACGGCCAGTCCCACCAGCAGCGGTAACGAACCGATCAGCAAGCCGCCGGCGATGATCGCTGCCCAGCACATCATCACAAGCGGATTGGCGGCAACCGCCTTGAGTGATGTGGTCATGGCAACCGCCATCCCGACGTCCCGCTCCAGCAGCAACGGGAACGACACGACGCTGATCACGAAGACGAACAATGCGAACGCAGCACCGACGAGATTGCCGACCACGATCAAGTTGTGGCCGGCGCTCGTGGTCAGCACTTTGGAGATGAAAGCGTCGAGCGTTTCAGGCTCATGAAAGCCGAAGTTCGCCACGTAAATCGCATGCGCAACCGCGATCCATGTCAGGAACAGAACAACAAGCAGCAACCCGAGCAGCAGGATCGGTCCAAGGGACGGTGAGTGCATGACGTCAAAGGCGTGCTGCCACGACGTATCCAGATGCTTCTCGCGGCGGCGGCTTAGCTCATAGAGGCCGATCGCGGCGAAGGGACCGAGCAGGGCAAAGCCGGTCGCGAGCGGATAGAGCAATGCCAACAGATCCAGGCCGGCGGTCGCAAACCAGAGCGTCACACCGACAATCGGATAGATCAGGCTGAGGAACAGGACGTGGGTCGGCATGGCCAGGAAGTCTGCAAGGCCTTTCATCAGCGCTTGCCGTAAATCGTGGAAGCCTATGGTTCGAACCACTGGCAACGCATCCGAGCGCGCCAATGGCATGATCATGTCGTTGGTGGACATTGGGGCCTCCTGAGGTCCGGGAAATTCCGGAAGTTCCTCCCCCGAGGGTAACGCTCATATATCCGTGAAGGTTGCTCTGCAGAGAATCGATCAGCTCCAGAGCGCGCGGTCGCTCCAACGGAACGCCCCTTTGGGGCGACGCGCCAGCGCTAGCGCCGCCCCCGCGGAGCCGATGAGCGAAGCGAATTTGGCGTGAGCGGGATCAATCAGCTCTTGAGCGCGCGACGCGCGTCGGCGCAAGCGCCGCCCCCGCGGAGCCGATGAGCGTAGCGAATTTGGCGTGAGCGAACAAAATGGTGCCGCAAGAGGGACTCGAACCCCCGACCCCCGCATTACGAATGCGATGCTCTACCGGCTGAGCTATTGCGGCTGGCGGCGACGCCCATGGCGTGCGTGCCGAATGCGAAGTCCATAGCTCCGGCCGGGCGGCTTGGCAATGCTCTTAACCCTCCAGTCCGAAGCGTGTGGCGTCGTGCGGCTAGGGCCCCGGCACGCGTCGTGCGGACCTGAACCGGTTCCGAGCCGCGGCAGAATTGCAACTAGCGGTGGATAGAAGTGCGTAATGCACGGTTAAGATGTATTCAGGGATTGATGTCAACCTCAGCGTGTGGCGGAAATCGCATGGCGGCGAATGACACCACAAACCGCCCGGCCGGCCGCCGCTCTCCCGAACCAGCCGGCCGCCGCTCCATGCGTGCCCAGGAGCGATTGGCGCAAGGGCACGCCTGCGTACCTTGGGAAAGGAGGTGCGACGATCGTTATGTCGCTCTTGTCCGCGGCACAGTGAACCAAATGCGGCAGGCGGTCGACCCCCCGCCAGGTCCCAGGCTACTCGATGGACACATCCCACGCGTCCCTCCACGTCCACTCGATGCGCCTGAGGCCGCGCCACGTCGGTTCTATCGCGCGGACTTGGCCGCCGCCCCGATACTGCCAATCGGGCGGCGGCCACGATCGAATTAGCCCGTAGCTCGTTGCTGTCGGCACGATGATCCGCTGATGCCACAGTGCAGCAGGTGCGTCCGCCTCGCCCGTTGTGCCACCGTCGCAGGCATGGTGTATTGGCGATGGGGGGATGACGGCACTTGCTGGGGAGCAAGGCCTCAAGTGCGTTTGGTGGGAGGGGGTTATGGCGTGGGGCGCTCATGTCTTTGTGGCCGTCGTCTATGCGGTTCTGGCCGCGAGCTTCGTTGCTTCCACCGCCACGCTCATTCTCGAGTTCAAGGACCTGGACTGGCTGTCGCTGGCGCTGACGCATAGCCATCTCTTCGTTTTCTTCCCAACCTTCGGGATAGTCGTCCTCGCTGCCTTCTACTGGCCGTCCGTCATATTCACCCACCTCTACTGGTCGAAGGAGACGCGCGTTCGCTACGGCAAGGTGCGCTACTTGATCGGGCTGGCCGCCGTCGTCGCCGCCTCATGGTGGGTCGCGCAGCAGATCGGCAACGCCAGCTTGCGCGGCATCTATGAGATCCAGCCTGCCGCGCTTGCTCAAGACAAGGGTGCGACCGTGCCCTGTACCAGCGCGGATGGCACCACCTCCATGTGTCAGCGCGTGCCGATCCTGGAGACGCTCGACAAGCTGCGCACGCTCGGGCGGCAACGGGTCGGATTTGCTGAATTCACGCGCAATTGCAGCCCTGACCCCCTACTCGAGGTTCCACCTGAGTATCGCGAGAAGCGCTACTGCTTCCCGGCCTCCGGCCTGCTCGATGCGCGCCAGTGCTGCGATGTTCAGGCCCGTCTCGCCGCCGACGTAGGTCAGCTTCAGGCCGATCCGCGCCTGCGCTCGCGCTCGGCCGAACTCGATCGCTACTTCTTGCCGATGAAGGTCTTTTTCATCGCCGTCATGATCCTCATCGCGGCGCTGCTGGCCTTCTGGCGCAAGCGGATCGACGTTCTCTATCCTGAGTATGTCTCGGTGATCGAGCGCGGCATCATCATCGGCGGGCTTGCGATGCTCACCTGGCCGCTCATGGACTACGCCTACCTGCAGACGAGTATGGCCTTGTTCGGGCGTACGCACGGCGGCATGCACTTGCGCTGGAGCCTCGCCATCGTCCCGTGGGCCATCCTGCTGCCGTTCTTCTTCCTGCGCCGCCTCGACAAGAACCGCGAGCTGATCGCCCAGGGCGCGAGCGTGATCGCGAGCGCTGTCGCGATCCTTCGCTATCCTCAGATCAACGATTGGGCTGTCCGCCTGCTCGGCGCGGGGGCCGAGCCCTGGACCTTCGGGCTCTTCGTCGGGTTGTCGCTGATCGCGTTCATATGGCTCTTCTGGCGCAAGGATCGTCCGCCGGATAACGGGCGCCTGCCGTCGGAGCCCTCGCCGCTGACTTGAGGCTGACGGTGCTGTTGTGCCCCCGTCGCCCTCCTGTCGCAGGTGCGCTATAGGGACGGCGGACTATCGAGTCTCCCAGCAGCGAGGCGTGTGGCGATGCTGACTATTTACGACGCCAACGGAAACGGCCTCGCGACCTGCGGGAGCGTCGACTCGCTCACGGATGCGAGCGTATGGTTCGATCTGCTCAATCCGACGCCCGAGGAGGATGCCGCCGTCGAGAAAGCGCTCGGCATCTGCGTCCCCACACGCGCCGAAATGCGCGAGATCGAGGCGTCCAATCGCCTCTACGTCGAGAACGACGCCTACTACATGACCGCCTACGTCATTTACGCCATCGAGCAGGCGATCCCGGCCGGATCTTCCATCACATTCATCATCGCCGGCAATCGGCTGATCACGGTGCGGTACGCTGAGCCGAAAGCCTTTCCCATGTTTCTCGCGCGAGCGGAGAAAGGCCATGCTCCGTGCGCAACCGGGCCGGAAATCATGATCGGTCTGATCGAATCCCTAATCCACCGTCAGGCCGATCTCATCGAGCGCATCCAGGATGATGTCGACCGCCTCGCGCCGAACATTTTCGAGATCAAGGGCGGGCAGCAGACGCGCGGCAAGCGTCTCGATGTGGCGCTGCGGACGATCGGCAAAGAAGGCGACATCATCGCGCGCGTGCAGGAAAGTGCGTTCTCGATCGACCGTGTCCTGGCCTTTGTCGCAAATGCCATGCGCGAGCGTGGGAACGACTCCAAGATCAGCAAGCGGATCAAGTCGGCGCAGCGCGACGTCGCCTCGCTGCTCGACAATATGCGCTTTCTCAGCACGCGCATCGAGTTCCTTCTCGAAGCGACGCTCGGCATGATCAACATCGAGCAGAACCAGATCATCAAGCTGTTTTCGGTCGCGGCCGTCGTGTTCCTGCCGCCGACGCTGATCGCCTCCATCTACGGCATGAATTTCGAGTCCATGCCGGAGCTGAAGTGGGCAGTGGGCTATCCGATGGCGCTTGCGCTCATGGTGCTCGCGGCAATCCTGCCCTACGTCTATTTCAGGCGCAAAGGCTGGCTGTAGATGTGGCGTGCCGCTTGGCCGCTGGCGCTTGTGCTCGGGTTTCTGCCAGGCGCTGTCGAGGCCGAGACGCCGCCATGCTCGCTCACTCGTGGCGATACACGCGCCATTGCTCGTGTCGTCGATGGCGAGACGCTGGTACTCGACGATGGTCGCCTCGTGCGCCTGATCGGCGCGCTCGCGCCGCGAGCTGGTGACGTCGGCGCGGCTGCCGGAAGCTGGCCGCCGGAGAATGCGACTCGAACGGCCCTGGCAGCGCTCGCCGAGGGACATTCGGCGACGCTCTGGCACGATGCCTCCGAGCGCGATCGATACGGTCAGGCGCTCGCGCACGTCATGATCGGCGCAGATTGGCTACAAGGCACGCTCGTCGCGCGTGGTCTCGCTCGCGCCTATGGACGTCCCGGCGTCGATGCGTGCGCAGAGGCACTGGCTAAGATCGAGCGCCGCTTGCGTGAGCAAGAAATCGGGCTCTGGGCCAATGCTGCCTATCGCGTGCGCGGGGCCTCGCGCGGCGATTGGGAGGGTGCCGCCGGTCAGTTCCATGTCGTGAGTGGCACGGTGCGCCGCGTCTCGCGCGGCAGCGGAGAGGTTTATGTGACGCTCGGCGCGCGGCGTGGCCGCGCCTATCCGATCGCCGCCGTGGTTGCGGGCAATCGCTCGGATCTGACGGGTGGGATGGTTCCGCGCGCGCTGGTCGGTCGTCGCGTGCTCGTGCGCGGCTGGATTGAGCAGCGCCGCGGTCCTGTGATCGTCATCGACAGTAAAGGCCAGCTCGAGCTGGTGGATTGACCTTCCCCTTCTCCCCGTCCTTCACGGGGAGAAGGTCGGGATGAGGGGCGGCCACTTGTGCGACGTTGGCGTATGCCGCCGCCCCTCACCCTAACCCTCTCCCCGCAAGGGCGGGGAGAGGGGATGCCTCACGGGGACAATCCGTCGCCGCTCGAGCTCGACCACCGGACCATCCGGCTCGGCGAGGCCGCGCGCGATCAGCTCGATGCTTGGTCGATTGCCGTCGAGTGCGAAGCGATAGAGATGATAGCGCCCCGGCGGCTCCTTCTTGTAGCCGCGGGTGACCGCAGCCGACGGCACGCCGATGATCGGAATGTCTCCGGAAGGCGAGGGATGCCAGTGCTCGCTCGAGGCGTGCTCATGACCATGCAACACGAGCTCGGCGCCGTGACGTGCGAGGACTTCGGCGAGGGCGTCGGCATCCTGGAGATCGTGCCGCGCCTTGGAGAGACCCGGCAGTGGCGGATGATGGATGAGCACGACGCGCGTCAGCCCTTCCGCGCCAAGGCGATCGAGAATGCGCGCGAGGCGATCGAGCTGCGCCTTGCCGATGCGGCCGATGGCATAGAAGGGACGCGTCGGAACGGCCGAGTTCAGCGCGATGATCGCCAGCTTCCCGAAGCGGCGCACGAAGGGGAAGGCGGAGTCCGCGGAAAGTGCTTCGGCGATGGCGTAGTCGGCCGCGGCGGTATTCGCTGACATATGCGGCTGCCAGCGCGCCGTGCCGGGGTCAGTCCCGATGCCGCTGTAGATGTCGTGGTTGCCAGGGATCACGGTCACTCGCTCACTGTCGCCCAACGTGCGGAGCCAAGCGAGCGCAGCCTCGTGCTCGGCTGGGAGGCCGAGGTTGGCTAGATCGCCGGTGACGGCAATGTGGTCCGGGGATTGCGCCGCGATGTCAGCAACGATGCGGTCGAGCACATCTCGGCTGTAGAGGTGGCGGCGCCGCCGTTGCCAGTTGAGCCAGCCGAGGAGGCGCTTAACATTCCAGTACCGGGCGCCGACGGGCGGCAGCGGCCCCAGGTGCACGTCGGAAAGGTGCGCCAGAGTAAATTCCGCTCCGCGCTGTTCTGCCGCCGTCATTCCGTCCGGGCCTGCCGTGGTAAGATGAACGATGTGGCTTATACGCGAGCCGCGATTGCGCCGCAAAGCCGCCGAACCTTAAGCAATCTCAACGTTGTGTCCGGGTTGGTGCGGGTTCGCGCTGGAAAGGTGGGGCCGGACGGGAGTATACGGGCAATCATGAGCGATATTCTCAGCAAGATCACGAAGTACAAGCTCGCCGAGATCTCCGAGGCGAAGTGCGCGCGACCCCAGGCGGCCATCGAGGAAGCGGCGCGGCGCGCCACGCCCGTCCGGTCCTTTGCGGGCGCTCTGGAGCGGCGCATACGCGAGGGTCAGTTCGCGCTGATCGCCGAGATCAAGAAAGCCTCGCCGTCGAAGGGGCTCATCCGCGCCGACTTCGATCCGCCGTCGCTGGCGAAGGCCTATGAGACGGGTGGTGCCGCGTGCCTCTCGGTGCTGACGGACACGCCGTCCTTTCAAGGTGCGCCGGAGTTCCTGACGGCAGCGCGCAAGGCGACACGACTGCCGGCTCTGCGCAAGGACTTCATGCTCGACACTTATCAAGTGGCCGAGGCGCGGGCGTGGGGTGCGGACTGCATTCTCATCATCATGGCGCAGATCGAGGATGCTGTTGCGCGCGATCTCGCCGCTGCCGCGCAAGCCTGGGGCATGGACGCCATTGTCGAGGTACACGACGATGCCGAGCTCGATCGCGCGCTCGCGTTACCCTGCCGCCTGATCGGCATCAACAACCGCAATCTCAAGACGTTCGAGACGACGCTCGCGACGACCGAACGGCTCGCGCCGCGTGTGCCGAAGGATCGCATCGTCATCGGCGAGAGCGGTATTGCTGCGCACGCGGATTTGGAACGCCTCGCGAAAGTTGGCGTGCACGCCTTCCTCGTCGGCGAGAGCCTCATGCGCAAAGACGATGTCGCCGCCGCGACGCGCGAGCTGCTGACAGGACGCGCGACGTGAGCCGCCTCTCGCACATCAACGAGGCCGGCGATGCCGTGATGGTCGATGTGTCGGACAAGGCCGTAACCGCGCGCACGGCCCTCGCTGAGGGCTTCGTCTCCATGGCGCCGGAGACGCTGGCGCTCGTGACGACCGGCGAAGCGAAGAAGGGCGATGTGCTCGCAGCCGCTCGTCTCGCCGGCATCATGGCCGCCAAGCGCACGCATGAGCTGATCCCGCTCTGCCATCCGCTCGCGATCACCAAGGCGAGAGTGGATTTCGAGACCAGCGCCGATCCCTGCGGCATTGCGGTTCGTGCCGAGGTCAAGGTGAGCGGCCAGACGGGTGTCGAGATGGAGGCGCTGACGGCCGTGTCGGTCGCCTGCCTCACCATCTACGACATGCTGAAGGCCGCCGATCGCGGCATGGTCATCGGGCCGGTGCAACTCGTCGAGAAGACCGGAGGCCGCTCGGGTACGTGGCGTGCCTCGTCCGCCGGCGCGAAAGGCTGAGGTCATGGCATCGCCATTGCTCTCGGTCGATGAGGCTCTCTCTCGCATTCTCGCGGATGCCCGCCCGCTCGGCAGTGAGCGCATTGCCATAGAGAGCGCGCACGATCGCATTCTCGCCGAGCCGCTCGCTGCGCGCCTGACGCAGCCGCCGTTCGATGCATCCGCCATGGACGGCTATGCCGTGCAAGCGGCGGATGTCGCGAAGCTGCCGATAAAGCTGACAGTGATCGGCGAATCCGCGGCAGGACATCCGTTCTCGGGGCGAGTTGGCGCCGGCGAGGCCGTCCGCATCTTCACGGGTGCGCCCGTACCCGAAGGCGCCGATGGGATTGTCATCCAGGAGCACACTAAGCGCGAGGGTGCTCAGGTCCTCGTGCACGGCGATGACGTCCAGACGGACCACATTCGTCCGCGCGGCGGCGATTTCCGCGAGGGGATGGCGCTTCTCGACGCAGGTCGCCGCCTCGGCCCGCGCGAGCTGTCACTCGCGGCATCCATGGGGCATGGCGAACTCGCTGTCTGGCGCCGCCCGAAGGTCGCCGTTCTCTCGACCGGCGACGAACTGGTGCGGCCGGGCGAGACGCCAGGCATCGGGCAGATCGTGGCCTCGAACCATCTCGGCATCGGCGCCATGCTGCGCAACTTCGGCGCCGACGTGATCCAGCTCGGCATTGCCCGCGACACCGCCGAGAGCCTCACCGCACACGTCGAACGCGCGAAGGATGCGGACATCCTCGTGACCATCGGCGGGGCTTCGGTTGGCGATCATGATCTCGTGGCGCCCGTGCTCTCGAAGCAAGGCATGGAGCTCGCCTTTTGGAAGATCGCCATGCGTCCGGGCAAGCCGCTCATGAGTGGGCGCCTTGGTGCGCTTCGCGTGATCGGTCTGCCAGGCAATCCGGTCTCGGCGCTGGTGTGCGCGCGCGTGTTCGTCGTGCCGCTGGTCGAGCAACTGGCGGGACGGCCCACGGCTACGGAAGCGACGCGGCCGGCTGTGGCGGCGGTCGCCATCGAGGCCAACGGACCGCGTCAACACTACATGCGTGCGACTTTGACGAGGGACGGTGACGGCCTGCCACGCGTGACGCCCGTCCGCTCGCAGGACAGCTCACTGCTCTCGCCGCTGGCGATTGCGGATTGCCTCATCGTGCGTCCGCCGAATGTGCCAGCCGCAAAGCCGGGCGATACCGTGCGCGTGTTGCCGCTGGATTTCTAGTTGCTGCTCGCGCCTGCGGCGCGAATGGGCTACCGCCCATACCCGTTCGGGGAGACCCCGAACCCCCTTCTTTTAAAGACTTAGAGTGTCGTGGCCACGGGCATTCCGGAAACATCAACGCCTCGGAATGCTGATAACCAATAAAGGCGGGTGGGTCCGGAAGGGTGTCCCTCCCGGTTGGGGCCAGGGGCGAAAGCCCCGTCGCGTCGAAGACGCGAGCGACGACACCACTTGCATCTCGCACACGCTTTGAACGATCCTCACCGCGGGGCACCGGCTGATCGGGGAACGGTATGAATGCGACGGTAGCGGGGATCATCGGCTATGTCGGGCTTCAGATCCTGGTCGGCGCATGGGTCGCGCGACGAGTCGCAACGGAGACCGACTACATACTGGCCGGCCGATCCTTAGGTGTCGGGCTTGCGGCGGCCTCGATCTTCGCGACGTGGTTCGGCGCCGAGGTCGTGATCGGTGCCGCAAGCCGCGTCTACACCAATGGGCTCTCGGGCGCGCAGGCCGAGCCTTTTGCTTATGCTCTCGGCGTTGTCAGCATGGGGCTCTTCTTCGCCGCCCGCCTGTGGCGGCGGGGCATCCAGACATTCGCCGACTTCTTCCGCTTCCGCTTCTCGGGCCGCGTCGAGCGGCTTGCTGCGGTCTTGCTCATTCCGGGTTCGGTGTTGTGGGCGGCGGCACAGATCCGCGGCTTCGGGCAGATTGTCGGTTCCGCTGCTGATATCGAGCTGGAGACGGCGCTGACGCTCGCCGTCATCGCGGTCGTTGCCTACACCGTGCTCGGAGGGTTGCTGGCGGATGCTTATAACGATGCCATCCAGAGCGCGGTGATCGTCGCCGGGCTCTTTGGCCTGTGCTGGATTGCTGTCGCGGAGGTCGGGGGAATCTCGGCGGGACTTGGCAAGATCGAGCCTTCGCGCTGGGTGCTCTTTCCAGCCGATCAGTCACTGCTGGCGCTGCTGGAGAAGTGGGCCATTCCGATCTGTGGCTCGGTAGTGGCGGTCGAGTTGATCTCGCGTATTCTCGCGTGTCGCTCGCCCGAGGTTGCGCGCACGAGCGCGACGATCGGTGGCCTGTGCTATCTGCTCATCGCGCTCATTCCAGTGACGCTCGGCTTCATGGGGCCGATGCTTGTGCCAGACATCGCCAACTCCGAGCAGATCGTTCCCGAGATCGCGCAACGCCATCTGCCGCCGGTGCTCTACGTGGTGTTCATCGGCGCTCTCATTTCCGCCGTGCTGACGACAGTGGACTCGGCCTTGCTTGCGGCGGGTTCGATGCTTTCGCACAATTTGCTGCTGAGACTGCGGCCCGGCGCGTCCGAACGTACGAAAGTGGCTGTCGCGCGTGCGTCCGTGGCAATGCTTGGTGTCATTGCCTATTTGCTGGCGCTCCGCGCGACGCACATTTCGGATCTCGTGGAGCTGGCCTCGGCCTTTGCGAGTGCCGGCATCTTCGTGACGCTCGTGTTCGGTCTCTTCACCCGGCTCGGCGGCGAATTGAGTGCGGTTGCCGCCATGGCGAGCGGCGCGCTCGTGTGGCTGGTCGGCTCGCATGTCTTCGATATCGAAGCGCCGTACGTCGCGGGGCTGGCGTCGGCTGCACTTGCTTACATTGTGGTGGCGCAGTTCGAGCCGCGTTCCGAGGCACCGGCCTGAAGGCTACTTGCGCCCGCGGAAGCCGGTCGCGAGAACGTAGAGTTCCGACGAGTCGGCGCGGCTCGCCTTGGGCTTGACGTGGCGCACGATCGCGAAATCGCGCTTCAGCAGGTCGAGCAGGTCGCGCTCGGTACCGCCCTGGAAGACCTTGGCAAGAAAGGCACCGCCCGGTGCGAGCACCTCGGTCGCGAATTGGGCGGCGACCTCGGCCAGCCCCATGATGCGCAGGTGATCCGTGCTCGTGTGTCCGGTGGTCGGCGCCGCCATATCCGAGAGCACCACATCCGCGCCGCCATCGCGCAGCAGGGCCTTGAGCTTGTCCGGCGCCTCCGCATCGAGGAAGTCCATTTCAAGGATGGTGGCGCCGGCAATTGAATCGACATGCAGGTAGTCGATGCCGATGACCTGGCCACGCCCTTCAGTGGATTTCACGCGGAGTGCTGCAACCTGGGTCCATCCGCCGGGCGCCGCGCCGAGATCGACAACGCGATGCCCGGGCTTCAGAAAGCGATATTTGTCGTCGATCTCGATCAGCTTGAAGGCTGCGCGGGAGCGCCATCCCTCGCGCTTGGCGGCGGCAACGTAGGGATCATTGAGCTGGCGCTCGAGCCAGCGCTGTGAAGACGTCGAGCGTTTGCGCGCGGTTTTGAGGCGCACGGTGAGATCGCGCGCATCGCCGAAGTTCTTCGACGCGGAGCCACCGCTGCCGGCGCCTTTGCCTTTGCCCTTGTTGCTTGCCGCCATCTACTGACAGCCATCGCGTCGCGAGGATCGGAACACGCCATCCTCGGCCATGAGCGTCGCGAGAATGCCCTCGCGCAAGCCGCGGTCGGCAACCCGTAGCATTTCGCATGGCCACATGCGCATGAGCGCTTCGAGAATGGCGCAGCCGGCGAGGACGAGATCAGCGCGATCGCGACCGATGCAGGGCTCGCTGACGCGGGCATCGTAGCCGCGCGCGAGCAGATCGGCCGTGACCGTACGTACTTGGCTCGACCTGAGCCAGCAGCCGTCCACGCGATTGCGGTCGTAGCGCGGGAGACCGAGATGGATGCCCGCGACCGTGGTCACGGTGCCGGACGTGCCGAGCATGTGCACCCGGCGATTGTGCATGCGCGAGCGAAAGCCGTGTTCGCCCTCGAACGGCGCCAGCAGGTCGGAAACGTAGTCGACCATGGCCTCGAAACCGTCCTCGTCGACATGACGCCCGCCGAAGCGCTCAGCGATCGTGACGACGCCCACCGGCAGCGAGGTCCAGGCGGCGATGCAGTGTTGCGCTTCGATACGGTCGGCCATGGAACGCCGCCAGCCGTCGCGGCGCCGGTTGAGGTCGAGCCAGATGAGCTCGGAGGACCCACCGCCGATGTCGAATACGAGGACGAGGTCACTCTGCTTGTCGATCAGCGCGGCGCAGCCTGAGACGGCGAGGCGCGCCTCCGTCTCGCGACAGACGACTTCGATATCGAGGCCGACGTCATTGCGCACGCGCGCGAGAAACTCGTCGCCGTTGGCGGCGACGCGGCAGGCTTGCGTCGCAATGAGGCGCGAACGCGCGACATTCGCCTTACGCAGCTTCGCCTCGCAGACCTTCAAGGCTTCGATGGTGCGCTGCATCGCAGCATCGGACAGTCGGCCGCTCGCCGAGACGCCTTCGCCGAGGCGGATGATGCGCGAGAAAGCATCGACCACGAGGAAGCCGCGTCGCGAGGGCCGCGCGACGAGCAAGCGGCAGTTGTTCGTGCCAAGGTCGAGCGCGCCGTAGGTCTGCGCGTGGCCATTGCGATCGCCACTTCGCTCTGCCGTGCGCTCAAGTGTGCGCGGCTGGATCGTCTGATCCAAGAGCGGCGCTTTGATGAGACTATCGTGGAAGGCGAGTGGCTGAATGTCGGCGGCGCAGTCCCGCTGCCCCGGCGAGAGCGCGGGTGCTAGCTGCGCGGCGGGAGCCTCGGCTCCCTGTTCGTCATCAGCCTCCATCGGTGCGATACTCCAGCGCCTGGGACGCGTGATGCCGCACGGCAACACCCCGGGTACGGGTCAACAGGCCTCGCTCTGGATCGTACTTGTCGCAAAGTTTAGCAGCTAAATCGTTCACGTAAAGCGATGGTGATCGATCAGCGAGGCCTAAGTGGGCAAGGGCTGGGGCGTAAAGGGGAGCGAACGGGCGCGATGATATGCCGGAAATGCATGGCTTTATTGGCGCTGGCTTTCGGCATTATGCTGCCTACGGCGACGCCGACGCTGGCCCAACCACTTGGTATCGAGGCCGTAGCCGACCGCCTGATTGCCGCCTACCCTGCATTTCTGGAGCGGCGGCAGGGCAACGCCCTGGTGTGGCGGGACGGCAAGCACACGGCCCTCGACGACGCGCTCGGTCCGAAGACGCCGGCCCAGCGCCTCGATAACCCTGATCTGAAGGACATGCTGGCAGATCCGTACCCGGTGGGGACGGCTCCGCCTCCCGCGCGTAATGTCGATCCTGGCCGCGCCCGCAATGCCGATTTCTTCACGGCCATGTACGGCGATTGCCTCAAGGGTGAGGTCCGCAAGAACCTCGTGCCTGTGGTCTGGCTGCCAAAAAAGTGGGGGGGAGCCCTGCAGGTGACCCGGGTGAACGGTGTTGCCGAACGCCTTGCCGCCGTCTCTGCTGAGCTGGACGCTCTGCCGGCTCGATTCGATGTGTACTTATTTCCGGCTGCCGGCACCTACAACTGTCGCACCATTGCCGGCACCGAGCGCGTGAGTCCGCACGGTCTCGGGATTGCCATCGATATCTCGACGAAGGAGTCCGACTACTGGCGCTGGGGAAAGCCGGGTGCCGACGGACAGCCCGTGTACCGCAATCGCATTCCGCCCGAGATCGTCGCCATCTTCGAGAAGCACGGCTTCATCTGGGGCGGCAAGTGGTACCACTACGATACCATGCACTTCGAGTATCGCCCGGAGTTTCTGCCGGTGCGGTGAAGTCTTCGCAGCTTCGCTGCGAGCAGGGCCGCGGCCCTGCACCCGCCCGGGGGGACACCCCCGGGAACCCCCGTCTTTTGTAGATTTGGAGTTCGCGGCGAATGCGACAGGTCCCTTCTCCCCGTCCTTCACGGGGAGAAGGTTAGGATGAGGGGCGGCGGCAATCGCCAAGGTTTCAACAAGCTCCCGCCCATCACCCCGACCCTCTCCCTGCAAGCGGGGAGAGGGGGAAAGAGGCGCCGCAGGCGGGAAGTTACGTCGGCGGCAGCCCGCGGACGAGCGCCAGTAGCACCTTCAAATGCGCCGAGGCCTCGAAAGGCGTGGCGCGCAGCAGCGGCACATCAACGCCAAGCACGGGCCACGTCGTTCCGGGCTCGGGGAGGCGCTCGATGGCCGTCGGCGCCGCGAGTTCGACGGCCAACCCGATCTCCGCCGCCGGGACGCTCGGCACCGCCACGATCCCAAGCCCTCGGACCTCGATTTGGCCGGCGATGGCATCATGTGCGCGAGCTACGAGACCGCCTCCGCTCCGATCGATGATGACCTGATCGTCGGCCACGAGCGTCGCCAAGTAATGCCGGCCATCGATCCAGGCGCCCTGCAGGATGCAGCGGAGCGCGAGGTCGGATTTGCCCGCGCCTGGTGGCCCGAGGATCAGCGCGGCCCGGCCGTCGAGGGCGATGGCCGTCGCGTGAATTTGGCTGGTTTCTCCGCTCATGGCCCCGACGGTCCTGAAGCCTGATATGCGCTGCACGATCCGAGTATGTCCGAGGGCGGCGCCTTCCGCTATGGTTCACCCTGGAAACGTTCTCGGAAGCAGGGGCACTCATATGAAAAACGGCAAGAAGGCATCGAATGGCGGCGGGCGCCGCGTGAAACCCTCGGAGCTGCGCTCCAAAGCCTGGTTCGACAATCCCGACAACGCCGACATGACGGCTCTCTATATCGAGCGCACGATGAACTTCGGCCTGACGCTCGACGAGCTGCAGTCCGGGAAACCGATCATCGGCATTGCGCAGTCGGGCTCCGATCTCTCGCCGTGTAATCGTCATCATCTCGTTCTCGCTGAGCGGGTGCGCGAGGGCATCCGCGAAGCGGGCGGCATTGCCTTCGAGTTTCCGCTTCATCCCATCCAGGAGACGTGCAAGCGGCCGACCGCGAGCCTCGATCGGAACCTCGCGTATCTCTCGCTCGTCGAAGTGCTCTACGGCTATCCGCTCGATGGCGTTGTGCTGACGACAGGCTGCGACAAGACCACACCGTCGCAGATCATGGCCGCCGCGACGGTCGATCTGCCGGCGATCGTTCTTTCCGGCGGACCGATGCTCAATGGCTGGTTCAAGGGAGAGCGCACGGGCTCGGGCACGATCGTGTGGAAGGCGCGCGAGATGATGGCGCGCGGCGAGATCGGTTACAAAGAATTCCTCGAGCTGGTCGCGTCCTCGGCGCCGTCCGCCGGTCACTGCAATACCATGGGCACGGCATCGACCATGAACAGCCTCGCCGAGGCGCTGGGCATGAGTCTCCCCGGCTGCGCGGCGATCCCAGGTCCGTACCGTGAGCGCCAGCAGATGGCGTACCTGACTGGCAAGCGCATTGTCGAAATGGTGTGGGAGGATCTGAAGCCCTCCGATGTTCTGACGCGCCATGCCTTCGAGAATGCGATCGTCGTGAACTCGGCGATCGGTGGCTCGACGAATGCGCCGATCCATTTGAATGCGATTGCGCGCCACATCGGTGTCGAACTCAACAACGACGATTGGGAGAAGCTCGGCTACGAGATTCCGCTGATCGTGAACCTGCAGCCGGCGGGCGAGTATCTCGGCGAGGAGTATCATCGCGCGGGCGGTGTGCCAGCGGTGGTCGCCGAGCTGATCGCCAAGGGCAAGATCAACAAGAAGGCCGTGACGGTGAACGGCAAGACGCTCTACGAGAACTGCGAGGGCAAATTCGCGTGGGATCGCGATGTCATCAAATCTTATGACGCGCCGATGAAGCGCAGTGCCGGCTTCCTCAACTTCAAGGGCAATCTCTTCGACAGCGCGATCATGAAGGCGTCGGTCATCTCCGAAGAGTTCCGCCAGCGCTATCTGTCGAACCCGAAAGATCCCGAGGCATTTGAAGGCCGCGCGATCGTGTTCGACGGGCCGGAGGATTATCACAAGCGCATCGACGATCCAAAACTGGAGATCGACGCGTCGTGCCTGCTCTTCATGCGCGGTACCGGGCCCGTCGGCTATCCAGGAGCGGCGGAAGTCGTGAACATGCGCGCGCCGGACTATCTGCTGAAGAAGGGCATCACGTCGCTCCCATGCATCGGTGATGGACGCCAGTCGGGCACGTCAGGCAGCCCCTCGATACTCAATGCTTCGCCCGAAGCCGCGACCGGCGGCGGGCTCGCTCTGCTCAAGACCGGGGACATCGTGCGCATCGATCTCAAGAAGCGCACGGCCGACATAAAGATCAGCGCGGCTGAGCTTGAGAAGCGCCGCGAGGCGCTGAAGAAGGCTGGCGGCTACAAGTATCCGGACCATCAGACGCCGTGGCAGGAGATCCAGCGCGGTATCGTCGACGAACTCTCGAACGGAATGGTGCTGAAGCCGGCGGTGAAGTACCAGCGCATCGCCAAGACCAAGGGCCTGCCGCGCGACAATCACTGAATATTGAGCTGCTGCCGCGGCCCGCCTAGTGTCCTGATTGCGAAGTTCGCCACAGCTCTGCGCTGGTGTCAGAGCGAACTTCGCAATCATTAAGGACACTAGGAAACATTGTCTCGGTCGTGTGATTCAAATCGAGAAATTCGCTCACCACCTTCCCGCACGCCCGCGCGAATTTCTCGATCATCACACGACGAGCAGAGATGCTGAGCGGGCCGTTGTGCGAGTGCAAGCCGGTTTGCGAGAATGCCGGCCAAGGCAACGAATAAGGAGATCGATCATGCGCATTCTGGTCATGGGCTCGGGCGGCGTCGGCGGCTACTTCGGCGGCCGGCTCGCGGCGGCAGGGAACGACGTCACGTTCGTCGCGCGCGGCAGCCATCTCGCGGCCATGCAGAAGGATGGGCTTCTGATCGAAAGTCCGCTCGGCAAGGCGCTCATCAAGCCGGCCAAGGCCGTGCTCGATCCTGTCGAGGCCGGCAAGCCCGACATCGTCATGTTCGCGACCAAGATGGTCGATGCCGAAGCGGCTGCGGCCCAGCTCAAGCCCGCCGTCGGGCCTGACACCATCATCATCGCCTTCCAGAATGGGGTCGAGGGCGCCGACGTCGTGAAAAGCGTCGTGCCCGCGGCGCATGTCATTACTGGCGTCGCGCGCATTGCCTCGCACATTCCGCGGCCCGGCGTCATCGAGCACGGGAGCAAGTTCGCGCGTATCGAGTTCGCCGAGCCCGACGGCTCGAAGAACGAGAAGCTCGATGCCTTCCACGCGCTCTGCAAGGCGGCCGGTATCGACGCCATCATGCCGGCGGACATCCGCCGCGCGCAGTGGATCAAGTTCGCGATGCTGGCCCCGTTCTCGGGCGTGACGGCGCTGACGGGCCACGCGGCCAAGGAGCTGCGGGCAGCGGCGGGCACCTACGCGCTGCTTCGATCAGCCGTCCAGGAAGTGATCGACGTCGCGAAGGCTGAGGGAATTGCCGTCAAGCCCGGTGACTTTGAGAGCGTTATGAAGACCATCGACGACTTGCCGGACGGCATGGTCTCGTCCATGGCCCACGACAAGCGGGCCGGAAAGCCGCTGGAAGTGAACTGGCTCTCGGGCGGCGTCGTGCGGGCGGGCGAGCGCCATGGTGTGCCGACACCGACGCATGCCTTTATTGCGCAAGCACTTTCGGTCGACGCCGCGGGCAAACCGCGCGAGAAAGCCTGAAGAAGGATGCGTGTTGCGTGTGGAAATTTCCATTACAGCCATAAGTGGAAAACTGCTGATACCGGTTGCTGCGTCGCCACAAGTCCATTAAATTAACCTTCGTCCGCCTCGGGGGAGACGGGATTTGGCCAACGCCGTGGCGACTTCGCCACAATCCAGCGGTGGCAGAGACGACGGGGGGATTACCCATGATCGTTCGTGCAGGCGTCGCCTTGACCCTCGTGCTTGTGCTTGCGGGTTGCCGCAGCGACCTCGACTACATGAAGCTCGGCGGGCCCGGATATGGCTCGGCCGCTGAGGCGCGCGCGCAGGAGCGCTTCGGGATCGACCGCCTGCCTGAAAAGACCATGGGCGACCGCATGCTCGCTGCGATGGCGCTTGAGCGCGTGACGGGTCGCAAGCCCGACCCCGCGCGCTTCCTGGACAGCCAGTAAGTCGCATCGGCAAGTCATACCGAACTGAGGAGACTGGCCGAGCGCGCCGGCGCCTCCGCCGTCAGGCTGGTGTGTCGGCCCAAAGCCAGGCTGCGCCGCGCGCGCCGGAGGCATCACCCCAACGGGGCGGGCGAATATCGACGCGTGTATCCTCGGCAAAGATGTGCGGCGCCATGAGCGCGGGAAGCTGCTCGTAGAGGTGAGTGAGGCGCGAGAGCCCGCCGCCGAGCACGATCACGTCGGGATCGAGGATGTTCACGACATGGGCGAGGCCGCGGGCGAGACGGTCCACGTGGCGATCGAGCGCCGATTGCGCCCGCTCCTCGCCACCCGCAGCGCGCGCGACGATCTCCTCTGCGCGTGTGGTATCGCCCCCGCTCTGGAGATAGGCCGCCGCGAGCGCGGGGCCTGAGACCCACGTCTCCATGCAGCCACGCCGCCCGCACCAGCAGAGCGGTCCAGGCAACTCGTCCGCCTGCGCCCAGGGCAGGGGATTGTGTCCCCATTCGCCGCCGATACCGCGCGGGCCGTCGAGCAACCGCCCGTCGATGACCACGCCGGCGCCGCATCCGGTTCCAAGAATGACGCCGAGCACGTTGCGGGCGCCGGCCGCCGTGCCATCGCGGCTCTCGGAGAGCGCGAAGCAGTTGGCGTCATTGGCGAGGCGTACAGGAAGTACGATGCGCTTCGCCAGATCCGGTCCGAGGGTCCGCCCATTGAGCCATGTCGAGTTGGCATTCTGCATGCCGCCCGTGCGGGGAGAGACCGAGCCAGGTGTCGCGACGCCGATCGTGCACGGGCTGGCACCGGGGACGGTCTCGGCTTCGACGCGCAACTCCTCGACGAGAGTTGCAATAGCCTCGATGATTGCAGCGTAGTCATCGCGCGGCGTGGGCACGCGTCGGCGCGGACGCTCGACGCCGGCATCGTCCATCACGACGCCTTCGATCTTGGTGCCGCCGAGGTCGATGCCGATCCTGAGCGGCAGCGGCTTGGGGGAGACAGACACTGAGACCTTGGTCCTCAACTCTGGGCCTCCTTACATGTCGCCGTCGCGTTGCAGCCGCTCCAGAGCCGGCGCGATGTCGGTCGGATCATGGCCGCCGTTCGCCGCGAACACGAGGAGCTGCGTCTCGTCCGCCAGCAGATACTCCAGCACCGCCACGAGCGTCGCGTCCTCGCGAGCGTGCGCCCTGAGTTCCGCGGCCTCCATTCCGGTCACATTGAGAAACTTTGTAATCCTTAACGAGTCGCCGAGAAGGAAGAGCAAGGCGTCCAATGCTAATTGTCGTGCCGATTCAATGGGCGGCATCCCATAGCGATCGTTGTTTTTGCGCATCCGTGCCGGGCCTTCCCGCAGTCTTGCGACGGCATTCTTAAACATATCCTTAGGCTTTTGGCTCAGTGTGGTCCTCAACAAATCATGCGAATCGGCGGAAGCGTCCGATGGCCACAATCGAGCGGACCAAGTCCATGGGCTACCAGGAACGCCAATCTACGATCGAGGGGCGGCGTCCGCGCGCGCGTGCTGGGCAGGCTACTGTCCTCATCGTGGAGGACAACGAGCTCAACATGAAGCTCTTCCGCGATCTGCTCGAAGCGCATGGCTATGCAACCATCGAGGCCCGCAATGGTCACGACGCGCTCGATCTCGCGCGCGCCCATCGGCCCGATCTCGTGCTCATGGACATCCAGCTCCCCGAGGTCTCCGGCCTCGAGGTGACGAAGTGGCTCAAGGACGATGAAGACCTCTGCGACATTCCGGTGATCGCCGTCACGGCGTTCGCCATGAAAGGAGATGAGGAGCGGATCCGCCAGGGCGGGTGCGAGGCCTATCTCTCGAAGCCCATCTCGATCGGACTTTTCATCGACACCGTTCGCCGATTTGTCGAAGCAGATTGATCCCCAGCACATTCAAGCCACAGACCGTAGCCCATGACCGCTCGAGTCCTCGTTGTCGACGACATCATGTCCAACGTAAAGCTGCTCGAGGCGCGGCTCACGGCGGAGTATTTTGAGATTCTCACCGCTTCGAGCGGCCGCGAGGCGCTCGACATCCTCGACCGCGAGCGCGTCGACGTTGTGCTGCTTGATGTGATGATGCCGGGCATGGACGGCTTCGAGGCCTGCCGGCACATCAAGCAGAGCTCGAAAACGGCGCATATCCCCGTCATAATGGTCACCGCGCTCGATCAGCCCGCCGACAAGGTGCATGGGCTCGAGGCTGGCGCTGACGACTTTCTGACCAAGCCCGTCGACGACATCGCGCTCGTCACACGCGTGAAGAACCTTGCCCGCCTCAAGGTACTTTCCGACGAAATGCTGATGCGCGCCTCCACTACCCACCAGATGGGCATGGGCGACACGCCGTCCATGGATTGGGAGAACGCGGGCGAGAGTGGTCACGTACTGCTTGTCGAGGACCAGGGTCGCGCGGCGCAGCGTCTAGTCGACACCATGCGCGCTGTTCACACGGTCACGCTCGAAAGCGATCCCCAAGCGGCGCTGATGAAGCTCAACGAGCAGTCGGTGGATGTGCTCGTCGTCAGTCTCAGCCTGTCCAACTCCGACGGCCTCCGACTTTGCTCGCAAGTGCGCTCGCTCGAGCGCACGCGACATCTGCCGATCCTGATCATCGTCGAGCCGAGCGATGAGGCGCGGTTGCTGCGCGGCCTCGACATGGGCGTGAACGACTACGTCGTGCGCCCTGTCGATCGCCACGAGCTGATGGCGCGCGTCAAGACGCAGGTAAAGCGCAAGCGCCACGCCGATCTCCTCAAGGCGCGCCTCGAGGAAAGCGTGGAAATGGCCATCACCGATGGCCTGACCGGTCTGCACAACCGGCGCTACATGGAAGGTCATCTGAAGACGCTGGTGACACAGTCCGTCCAGGCGGGGCGCGCTCTGTCGCTGCTCGTCGCCGACATCGACTTCTTCAAGTCGGTCAACGATACCTACGGACACGACGTCGGCGATCATGTGCTGCGCGAATTCGCGCGGCGCTTCCGCCGCAATACGCGCGGTATCGATCTCGCGTGCCGGCTTGGCGGTGAGGAATTCGTCATCATCATGCCGGACACCGATCTCGCCCGCGCCATCCAGGTCGGCGAGCGCCTGAGAGCGACGATTGCGGCGGATCCTTTCCCGATTCCAGGTAACAAAGAGCTGCGCGTGACCGCGAGCGTCGGCATCTCGACACTCGAGAACCGCGAGGATACGCCCGAGACGCTCTTCAAGCGCGCCGACCGTGCGCTCTACGCGGCCAAGCGCGAAGGCCGCAACCGCGTGGTTGCCGACGCGGCGTGATTTCCTCTTTGCCGCGGTCGCCAACGCCTCCGGCTATTGGCGCCGCGGGGCTGCCTCGCCGGTTGGCGACTTTACCTCGCGGCGTTCCGCCGCTACCAACTACTAGAATTCCAAATCGAAGGCCGTGGTTCGGGGGTGCCCGTCGCGTCGAAGACGCGCGCCATCGGCACGATGCGGGTGCAGGCCGCGGGCGTGGCGCCACGGCAGAAGGCGATAGCGCCCCATTCCAGCAGCCCGCATGAGGAAGAAAGTGGCCCACTCGCGTCAAAGACGCGACCTGGCAGGGCTACGTTTTCGGCTTGCGATCGCCGGCCTGGAGGTGGCGGCCGCTGTCGAGCAGCTCTGACGTGTATTCCTCATAGGTCACGCCCGCCGCCTCAGCCCGCTTCAGGCGAAACATCATGATGCTGTAAGGCGGGTTCTTCCATGCCTCGCGGTGCGCCTTGCGCCAGCGATAGGCGACGAATATGTCGTTGACGGGCGGATCGAGCGGCGGTCCGCCATTGTGGCCGATGACGGCCAGAGTGGGCGGCAGACCCCAATTTATGATCTCCGGTGGTGGCCTGCGCAGCCCGGCCACGAAGGGGGGACGTGGGCCCTTGCCCCAACCTCTATCGTATCGGTCGCCCATGTGCCGCGTCCGGCGTCTGCGATTCCAATCCTGCTTTGACCAACGGAACCATGCACTCAGGCGCGTGGCGAGCCTTAAGTCATGGCGCTCTGCCTAAGTATCGAGCAGCTTGGACCTCCAAGGCCTTCGACGTTCGGCATTCAGAAGGCGTTAAGGCGGGAAGACTACATCCAGGATTGCATATATGACGTATGCGCAGCCTGTGGATGAGTGCCGAATGCCGGTCCTCGAAATGCCCGCACTGTTTGTCAGTCCGGATGCCCGCCTTCCTGGCACGCTTGATCGATGGTTACGTGCGAGAGTGCGCTTTGGCAATGTGAAAGCCCGACGCCTCAAGCACTATCGGCGCCCGCGCCGCATCCGGCTTCATGTCCAAGTACTGTCGATGAGCGGCACCGACAACGCCGTCCTATCCTCGATCACGCTGTACGGTGGCATTCTCGCAATGCCACGCCGGTTGAAGCGTCGCGAGATCGTGGCGCTCCGCCTGCCGAGCGGTGGGCGCATCCAGGCGCGCGTACGCTGGGGTGTCGGCAATCGTATCGGCATCAGGCTGATGAGCCCTGTGGCCGACTTCGCGCGCCTGCTGCGCGAGAGCCGAAAAGCCCATGGCGCTTTCGATCCGCAGAGACCACGAACTAGGGCGCCGCTCGCCTCCAAGCAGTCCAGGCCCGCTGGCCGGCTGCATCGCGTCCTGACCGATGTGCGGCGCCTGGCCCGCCAGATCCTGCGCTGGTGCCGGCGTTTGTGAGCGCGTTCCACAGCGCCGCCATACTTTCCTCGCGAAATCCTGTTCGTGGACTAGAGCATGTTGATCGGCCGCTGAATCGCGAAGGCGATTTCCGTGGGGTCCGACGAAGATGCTCTAGAAGCATAATACTTGAGCACTTTCACCCGATCACTCTCGATCGTGTGGCGATCGAGGGCGATCGGATAGTGCTCTGGTGGTCTGCCCTGCGGCCATTGGCAGCTTGCGTCTCGGCGAGCGCGGCGGTCTCGTATTCTGCGTGGCGGGCGCACTGAAAAAGGAGATCCGCGAGTGAGTGGACGGCTGCGACTTCCTGCGCCCACTGGCCAGCTTCTGGTGGCGGCGCTGCTGATGTGCACAGGCGCGAGCGGCGAGTTGGCCGCGCAGATGGCCACCTATCGCCTTGACAAGGACTATACGGCGATCAACTTCTCCTGGTCGCACCTCGGGCTCTCACGCCAGTCCGCGCGCCTCACGGCCGCCGAGGGCCGCGTGAACTTCGATCCTGCCAATCCCGAGGCAAGCGCCATCGACGTCACGATGAAGGCGGCGAACATCACGACGGGCATCCGCGACTTCGACTTTCTCCTGAAGTCGCCGGAGTACTTCAATGCCGCGCAGTTTCCGCTGATCATGTTCAAGTCGACAGCGATCCGCCAGTTGAGCGACAAGACCGGCCAGGTCATGGGGGATTTGACGATCAAAGGCATAACGCGTCCGGTCGCGCTGAATGTCGTGTGGAATTTTTCAGGTGAGCATCCACTCGCCAAGGTCAATCCCAACTATCGCGACGTCCAAGTCTCGGGTTTCTCGGCAACGGCGGTGCTGCGCCGCTCGGACTGGGATCTCTCGCTCGCGGTGCCCTTCGTATCCGACGAGATCCGCCTCAGCATCGAGACGGAGCTGTTGCGGAGCGAATAGGACATGCTCGCCGCTGCGTGACAGAATTGGACCGTTGGAATAACCTTGGCGTCATGGCGCCAAGATCAGCGGGAGGCATCGATGAAGTCTCGCTTCGAGCAGCTTGCGGCTTACAATCGCTGGGCGAACGCGCGCCTCTATGAAGCCGCCATGGCGCTTCCCGAGAGCGACTACCGTCGCGATGTCGGTGCGTTCTTCAAGAGTCTCAACGGCACGCTCAATCATCTCCTCGTTGCCGATCGAATCTGGATGAAACGCCTGACCGGTGAGGGCGAGCATCCTGATAACCTGAATGCCATCATACATGAGGATCGCCGGGAGCTTGCGCTCGCGCGCGCCGACGAGGACGTCCGCATTGTTCGATTCGTCGCCTCACTGGATGAAGCCGCACTAGCAGGCATCTTGAAGTACGCGACGACCTCCGGGAAAGCCTTCGAGCAGCCGCGCGCGGACATCCTCTCGCACTTCTTCAATCACCAGACGCACCATCGCGGCCAAGCGCACACGATCCTGTCGATCTGCACGGGCAAGGAACCGCCGTCATTGGATTTGCTGCAAATGCAGCGCGGCGTCGTGGCGCCGGATTTGCGGGTATTG
>LNFM01001290.1_pt1 | contig 69887 bp, 116 predicted proteins | sample 596031 | NCBI WGS metagenome assembly LNFM01 (sample SAMN04254537, study PRJNA301005) | activated carbon metagenome | isolation source: dual media filters at the Ann Arbor, Michigan drinking water treatment plant | place: USA: Ann Arbor
CCGCTCGGCCCGATGAAGTTGCGCTGTTGCACGACCTCGAAGTTGCCGGGGCCCTCGCCGACGATGATCCAGAGCGGATCGTCGGGGTACTCCGAAGTCACCGGGCGTGTTGGCATGCCGCCCGTCGAGAACGGGCAGCGCTCGCACTCGGCGCCCTCGCACGTGCCGCGATTCAGCGGCGGCGCGTCGTCGCCCTGCACCGATCAGCCCGTTGACGCTTGCGAGCCTCGGCCTCGACGGCGCGCTTGGCGGCGCGCAGCGTCGGGTATTCGGTCTCGCGGATCTTGATCGACATGCGCCCCGGGCTCGGGATGATCCCGCTGCGCCACACCTTGCCAGCCTTGTACGCGTGCCCGAAGTCCTTCACGCCGTTCGTGAAGAAGTAGAAGGCGCGATGATCACGGCTGGTGTACCAATAGCGTTTCACCGTCGCCACGCTAGCGCGTGGGGCTGACACTCAGGGCTGCGCGATTCGGATGTTGCTCGAGGTCGCCTTCACCTCGGCCTGATCGAGCATCATCTCGTGCAGGAGCTCGCGCGGCGCACGCACGAACGGCGAGGTCGGGCGCATGTAGACCGCGAACGGCAGCCCGACCTCCATCTTCACGAGCTGGCCCGTCACGACCGCCGTGGCGATGCCGCGATAGATGGTGCGCTCGTCAGCGCTGCCGTAATCGTTCCGCACGGCGTTGACGATCGGACGGAAGTACGTGGGCGTCCGCAGGGGGACAGCGGCCACGATGGATTCAGTGAGCACGGCGCGATTGCCAGCCTTCCAGGCCCCAGCGCGGCGCCGCATCGAGCGTGCCTCGCGCCGTGCGAAGCGTTTGCTGATCTTGTGCGCGGGATGGATATCCGTACGCGGGCAAGCGTCATGACGACAAATTTTCTGCATGCAAGTCCCCCTACGGCGCGCTCCTCCGACGGAGATCACGCCTTGCTGCGGTCGAATCACGAGCGGTTGCTTACCGACAAGCAAGCCGCGAACGTGACCGCTCACATGTAGATCGAGCGCCCATGCACGCGCAAGATTTTCTCGTGCTGAATTTTGCTGCGGTGATCTGCCCGCCCGAAAAGACATCAGCCGGTTAGGCCTTCCCCCGATCAAGCTCAAGCCCTCTCAGGCGAGATCGATCAGGTTCCAGCCTACCGGCCAACGTGCTGCATGGCGGGACCGGGGCAGCACCCGGGCTTCTGGCTCAGCTCGGCGGAGGCGCGTAGGAAGGACTACGCGATCCTTTCACCGCACCGAACCCCCCTACCTCGTGACTAGGCGCGCCGGGCGGAACCCTGCGCCTTCGCGGCCCCATTGGCGGGGGCCTTGTTGGTCACCGGCGGCGCCTTGACCTCGGCCTTCGGCGGCGGCGCATCCTCGAGCGGCTGCTCGTTGATGACGTTCGCGAACACGCCCGCCTCGCGCGGGTTGCCGTTCTGATCGACGCCGGGCTTGCCCTCCTCGTGAACCACGGTGCCGGTGATCTGCTGGCCCATGATCTGCGAGGCCTGGAACGACGCGAGGCTCGCGCCACACGCCACCATGAGCTGCTTGAGCCGGCCCGCGCCGGGCTTCGTCGTGTAGTTGTAGTTGTTGTAGGCGCGCTGCCCCTGGCACTCGCCCTCGGCGACCTCGAACGCGACCGAGATCATCGGGTTGCCGTTGTTCGAGTTCTTGTTCTCGACGTTCACGATGGTGAACTTGTAGTCCCCCGGCGGCACGAGAGGGCGTCTTTCGCCACCCCACGCCTGGACATCATCACCACTGAGATCGAGCTCGACGTTGAAGTCATTGAATTCCTGTTCGGCCATCTTCCATTGTCCTTGTTGTGCCCCCTCGGGCGGTTAGCGCTGCTTCACCGCCGACGTGACCGTCGGCTTCGTGACCTGAGTGACGACCGGGAACACCTTGGGGGTGGTAGCGGCCTTAGCAGCCGGCGGCGTGGCCGGCGCTGCGGGGCCCCCGCCGATGCGGGGAATCGCGATCGGCTTGGGCAAGAGCTTGCGAAGCGCAGCAGGATCATACCCGAGCGCGGTGATGAACGTGGAGTAGTCACCGATCAACGGATCGGGCAAGTTGTCGGCCTGCTCGCCGAGGCGGTTGCCGCAGATGTACGCGCCCCACTGGCGCGTGCGCATCTCATGCGCGACGACTTCCGTCTTGCCGTTGACCTGCTTGGTGTTGACCCGCGTGTGTACGAGGTAGTCGACACCGGCGGCGAACTTGTCCCCCTGCTTGCCGGGGATGAGCGGGCGGCCCTTGGGATCGTCCTCGTCGGGATGCTTGCAGAGCGTGTTCCACACAACGCTGGCGCCGAGCCCGTGCGTCGCCACGCGGAGCTCGCGAAGGTGCACGCCAAGGTCACCGTAGAGCCGGCGCGGATCGACAGCCTTGCCGCCGGCCGTCTGGATGTTGGTGAGGAACGATAGGTAGAGGTCGATGTAGAACGAGAACGCATCGACGACGATCGTCTTGATGCGCCCCGCCGCGATCAACGGCTTCACGCGCTCGCGGATCTGGAACATGTCGTTCATCGATTCGATGCCCCAGATCACCGGCGGCACATCGGGCTCGAAGAACGCGGCAGGATTCATGCGTTGGACGGTCTGGTACCCACCCTCGGCCACATCCGCGATGATGAGTGGCCGCGGGCATGTGGCACCCCAGCGCGTCTTGCCCGTGCGCGTGTCACCGTGCGCGAGCATGGTGAACACGGGAAACTGATCAGGCGGTTCGACTAGAGCGATGTCGCGCATACGGAGTGCTCCTTGGCGGTCTTGCCACGCTGGCTGCGCGGCGGTTCGGGCGGTGGCACCTGCCCCTTCTCGATCGTGCGATCGCAGTCGGTGCAGATCCCGGAGTGATCGACGAGCTTGACGACGTGGCCCCGACAATACGGGCAGCGAATGTGCACACCAGCATGAGCCGGGTGAAACTCGTCAACAGGACAGTGCTCGCTACGACAGGGCTTGATGACGCCGATCATGTCGCTATCGTGCCGGTCCCGATTGGCCTTGGTACTCACGAGGGGCGTCACCCTAACGCATGGGGCTGACAGCGGAGGGGCCATTTGGGGCTACTCGGCCGATTCTGTGGGCAGCTCGATGCGCTCGCCGGTCGCGCAGTGATCGAACCAGTCGCACATGCCGTGACGATCGACGCAGTTGCGCCGTGACCGCGGAAAGCGCCCTGTCGCCCGCGCGAGCGCCATCTCGGCGGCTTGCTGGCGCAGATCCTCGCGATGCGAGCTGGCGGTGAACGCGCTCGGCGCGATGATCGTACGGTGGAACTGAATCTCCTTGGGCTGCTTGCCCGTAATGTTGACGATAACGCCCTTGAGCGCGCCCCAGCGCTTGTCGAGCTTGAGGCGCTCCCACAGGTCCATCTGCCCGAGCACCTCGCCCTCGTTGCCCCAACCATTGAGCGTCGAGTAGTCGAAGCGCGCGGCGGTCTTGTGCTCGAGGATGTACGTGCCGGCGGGGCGGCCGGCAACCTCGTGCGGATAGAACGCGATCAAGTCGTAGCGGCACGACTCGCCCGTGCGGGGATCGACGAGATCCTGCTCGACGGCGAGCGGCACGATCTGCTCGTGCTTGTAGTAGAGCATGTACGCCTGCGCGATCCGCCAGGCCTCGGCGATGTATGCAGGCTCCGAGAGCCCGTGGAGCTCAGCATGCAGCCCCTCAGGGCTCAGCGGATAACTAGGATCGATCATGCGCTGGTAGTAGATCGCGAGGAACGTGTGGAAGAGCCCGCCGATCGCGAGTGCTGCGGCCTCGATGTGCATCGCCGGCTGCGCCCGATCAAGATAGCGGAGCTTCCACGCGTACCGGCACCGCTGCCAGAGCCCCCATGACGACCACCCCGTGCCCGTCGACGGCCCGCCGAGGCGGGGCAATCCGTACTTGGCGAACACCTGCATCGTCGCTTCGTCCGTCGGCATGAAGTTTCCGACGAAGAACGCGCGCTGCCTGTTGATCACGATCGGGCTGACGGGTTGATCGTTATCGAGCGCGATCCCGTAGGAATCCGTGTAGAGCACCTCACAGTCCGGGACCTCGGGATGCTCCTGGCGCCCGTCCTCGAGCGGCGTGAGATCACGCCCGCAAAGAAAGCACGTCGAGATGCGCGGCGCGCGACGAATCTGCATCGGGGGCTACCCTACTCGATGGGGCTGACATCGCGGTCCGCAGTCGAGGCATGCGATAGCCATACGTTGGATTCCCGGCGGGCGGCCCAGCCTCAAGGACTACCCGCTCGATGACACCCGCCGCCGCGTAGCGTTGAACCACCCGATAGAACGTTCGCAGGCCCAACACCCCAAAGTTGTTGAGCACGCGATCATAGAGCTCACGTGACTTGATCGGGTAGTACCCGAGGCTACGCCGTCGGGGGCGGATCGCAGGGCGTGTGCCGGTAGAGGCATCGCTTGCGCAACCCTGATTGCACGACAGCGACGATCTGTTTGCACTTCGCACAACGTTGTGAAGCCGACACGCGCCGTTTACGCCGAGGCAAGGAAATCCTCCATGAGCCGATCAACGTCACCAACCTCGTCAGGGCCCATGATGGCCGTGCGCAAGGCGTCGATCGAATCGACGGCCGCACCGACTCCGAGCGGATCAGCGGCCGACAGTTTGGTGATGAGCGCCCGGATGATGCGCTGATCGGTGAGGTGATCAGCGACGACGAAAATGATGTCCATCCCGCGCTGCGGGTTGTGCGACGGGAACGTGCGCATCTCGGCCTGCCCGATCACGGCCGGCGTGTAGTCGAGCTCGGCGAAGATCGCAACGGGTTTCGACGTCGGCGCGTGCGAGAGGTCAATGCCGACCTGGCCCACGGCCATCGTCGCGACGAGGAGCCCATTCGAGCACTGCCGCCACGCCTCGATCCGCCGATCGCGCTCGGCGGCGGCGATGTCGCCGTGGATCACCCATACCTCGTCGATCGGGCTCGACGCGTCGCGCGCGATCTGATTCGCGAAGTCCTTGTGCCAGGTCCACACCACGACGGGGTGCCCGGCGGAGCGCAAGCGCGCGGCCTCGTTCGTGACGGTCTTGAGCTTCACACCTGTCACCTGCCGCCGATACGCGGCAAGGTGCGCGGCCGTGTTCGAGCGCTCGCTGAGGAGATGCCCCGCGAGGATGTCGAGCTTGTTGCGTTCGGTCTGGGGCACCGGAGCGATGATGATGCTGCGCGAGATCGGGGGCATCTCCTCCGTCACGTCCATCCACTTCCGACGCAGCATGATCTCGCCAAGGCGCGCGCGCAGCTCGGGCCCGTGTGAGAGGCCCGTGTAAACGGTGCCGTATCCAGACGACTCCGGTGCGCCATAGCGGTTCGCGAAGTCGTAGAAGCTCCCGAAGCCCTTCGGCGCGACGAGCGACAAGATCATCCAGAAGTCTGGGGGCAGGTCCCACACCGGCGTGCCCGTCATCGCGACGACGTTCTGCGCCTTGGCGGCGATGATCGACGCGGCAACGGCGCGCTTCGTCTTGTGGTTCGTCAGCGCATGGGCCTCGTCGAACACGACACGTCCATACTCCGACGGGCGCTGCCAGAAACGCAAGATGTCGTAGTGCGCGAACACGAGCGGTTTCTTCGCTGTTTCGACATCAAATTTCGTGCCGGTGAACACCCCGATCTCGGTATCGGGCCAGAGCTTGCGCATCCACCCGAGCCACACCCCGCGCGCCGGCAACGGCGCGACGACCACGAGCGGCCCATCGGCTGGATCGTGCGCCATGAGCGCGGATAGCGTCTTGCCGAGGCGCATGTCGTCGCCGAGAAGGGCCCCGCGCCGCTTGCCGAGGAACGCGGCGGCGTCGAGCTGGGTCGCACGCGGCGTGATGCCGCGCTCGGCGAGGCGCGCTACGAGGGCGTCGCGCGGTTCGGGGTTGCGCGACGCGAACTCGAGCGTCAAGCGCGCAGCCTCGCTAGCCTCGATGAGCGGTAGCACGTTGCGATGGATGTGCCCGCTCACGATTGCCTCGACGCCTTGGACGCCGCCCTTGAGCGCCGGGACGAGTCCAGGGATGCCACGCCGCGCGAGATCGCGCGCGATGTCGCACGAGACCCAGAACCAATCTGGGCCGTGACGGCGATCGGCTGGCTTGATCACAGACCGGGCCCACGCTCAAGATAGATTCGATTCGCGCGCACGAAATGCTTCCACGTATGCCGCCCCATGCCCCAGGTCAACGTGCTGTCAAGCCTTCGACTGGTTACGGTCACGTGCCCATCACGATCGGCACGAATGATCTCTAGCTGCTTGCCCGGCGGTTCGATCCACACCTGCCCGACCTGGGGCGCGATGTCGCGGGTTCGACGGTGGAGGCGGTACCAGTAGAGCCATTGCCAGCCGATCGCCACTAGCGCCGCAAGGAGGCCGAGCCCCACGAGCGAGATGACGACGAGCTTGAGCCACCCGAGAATGCGCCAGGGATCCATCGTTGGACGCCAAGCTATCGTGTCGGGCTGACAGCCCTACGCGGTAAGGTGCCCGACTCGCGAATGGGCTCGACCGCGATCACGCTACAAGCCGCGATTCAGCGCCAACGGATCGACCGGATCCGGCGGGATAAACGCATGGATCAACGGGCGCGCCTGCTCGCACTCTGGAACTACGTGCTCGTCAACGAGCTCACCGAGGGCTCGACGTTCCTGGTCTCCGAACCCGACAAGCGCTGCTACATCGTCCTTGGCAGCTCGAACGAAGCGATCCGCTTGCCAGCGAAGCACGGCGATCGGTGGAACGCCTACTTCGCTACATCTACGAGGTACTCCGCGCGCACATCCTCGAGAACGGCACCCACGTCGAGCTCCGGCGCTTCTCCGCGTTCAGTCGCGCGACCAAGACCGCGTACCTGTCGCAGTACAACGGCAGCATCTGGAAGATCGAAGGCTCCGAGGCGATCACCGCCGAGCCCAACGGCGTCGATGGCGTGTTCTTCGCCGACGACGACATCATCGACGCCGATCCGAAGTCGGTACACGTCGATCCGGACATCGGCCCCCACGGGATGCTGCTTCCGCGCCTGCTCACCATGAACTTCGCGACGACGGGCCTAGGCGGCATCACGCCCGAACAACAGCGCATGGCGCTCACGGTGTGGTTGTTCTGCCTCGCGTTCCCCGACATCATGCCGACCAAGCCCATCCTGCTCGTCGAGGGCGTGCGCGGCTCGGGCAAGAGCGCCAGCATGAAGTTCATCCAGCTCGCGCTGATGGGCCAGATGCACCCGATGATCATGCAGAAGTCGAAAGAGGACGACTTCGGCGTGGTCCTGCTCCGGGCGCCGATCGCTCTCTTCGACAACATGGACAACTACATCGAGTGGGTCCCCGACGCGATCTGCGCCTACACGACCTCGGGCGTGTGGACCCGTCGCCGGCTCTACAGCGACGACGACTCGATGACGATCCGCCCGCACGCGTTCATCGCGGTCTCGACGCGCAATCCAGCGAGCTTCCGCCGTGATGACGTAGCCGATCGGTGCATCATCATTCGCCTCGAGCGCATCTTGGAGTTCATCCCCGAGGAACAGCTCAAGGCGCGGATCTTGGAGGAGCGCCCCAAGCTCCTCGGTGAGTACATCTGGTACATCGGCAAGATCGTCGACGAGCTACGCAAGGATGCGCTCGGCGTGCGCGGCGAGACCCACCGCATGGCCGACTTCGCGCTCATGGCGCGCGCGATCGGGCGCGTGATGGGATGGACCGACGCTGACGTCGATGGGCTCATGATCGCGCTGCAGGACGAACGCGACGCCTTCATCAACGAGGACGATCCGCTCATCGAGCTGCTCGAGATGTGGCTCTCGTACAAGGCCAACTCCGGGATCAAGAACGCGGGTCGCATCATGACGGCGACACAGTTGCACTCGGAGCTCGACACGCTCGCCCAGGCGAAGAACCTCACATGGCGCGCGTCGGCACGCTCACTATCGCAGCACCTACGCGCGCCACACCTAGAGAAGCTGTTCCTGATCGATCCGGTGACCGTGCACGGCAGCAAGGGCTTCCGCATCTACCGCCAGACCGAGACCCCGTTGGAGATCGTGGGCTAGCTGTCAGCCCCACGCGCTAGGGTTGCGCGTCGTGAAGCAGCAAGGCCGCAAGCCGCCTAGGCGCCGCCAACCCGCGCGCCCGAAGCTCGACGCCGACATGCGCGAGCTCATGACCGTGCTGGCCGAGAACAAGCTCGACGACTTCGACGCGCAATTTGAGGCCCCATGGCGTGATGGCTGGAACACCGTCGCGCTTTTGTTCGAGGAAGCAATTGCTCGCGGTATCGACCAGGTGTTTGAAGGCCCCGGGTGGAGCGCGCAACTAGCGCTGTGGATTACCGACCGACTCGTTTCGCCGGACGTCTACCGCCAAGCGGAGCTGATGGAAGTTGGGGCCCTTCGCGAGCTCATGACGCGCGCGATCGACGCATATGGCCTGCGAGCAATCGCGCTTGCCGCGCGCTGCGCGCAGTTGGTCACCGCCAACACGAGCGCCGGCGGGCACGCCTTCAATCCGCTGCTCAAGCGATTCTACTCAACGGTGATAGCGACACCAACCGAGCTGAAGCGCATCCGCAAGCACCGCTGCAACGATGCCGTCGGGATCGAGCGCGAAGATCACAAGAACGACCGCGAACGTCGCGCCTTCAACATCGCCTGGGAGCGTGGACTCTATCGGGCGGCCTATGCCATCAAGGGGACCTAGATGAAGATCCAGAACGTGATTGTGGTGTACGACGTCTACGTCGCGACGGGCGACGGTGAGGATGCAGGCGAGAACGCGCGCGCGGCCGTGCTCGAGTTCATCCGCGACGCGGAGCAACCGCTCGCGGTCAGCGAACAGAATGCGCTGCCCGTGACCAACGAGCGCTCGATCCGCGACGCATGGCGCGGCGAGAAGATCATCGTCGCGCGCTGCGTGTCCGATGCGGACTACGAGAAGATCAAGGGCAAGAGCACCCTCGACGTGTTCAACATGCTCCACACCAAGGCCGGCAAGGACGCCGCAGCCAAGCCGAAGTAAGATGCCAGCCGTTCGCGACTTCGTGTTGCCCGAGCATCGCACGGCGTTCAGGGCGCTCTTGTTCGAGGTGGTCCAATGCCATCCCGAGGCTACCGTGATCATGACGACGATCGCCGATCGGTGCGCCGCGCATCCCGAACGTTGGGCGCGTGATCTTCAACGGAGCGCGCGGTTCAAAGACATCGTGCGGCATACACTGTCGAGCCTTAGAGAGGCTGGCAAGATCCGTTGCTTGAACCGCGGGCTCCGTGCCCATTGGAAGGTGATCGATGGCGACACAAGCCCGTAGGCCATACCCGCTACAGTGGCCCGAAGGCTGGAAACGCACGACGAATCGCCTCCGTCCAGCGTTCGGTTCTGGGCAGTTCACGAAGGTGCGGGACTCGGTGATCCGCTCGCTTCGTAAGCGTGGCTCGTTCGTCGTGATCACGTCGAACCTACCGACGAACAGCAAGGGCCTGCCGATCAACATCGCGACCGAGGATCCGGGCGTCGCTGTATGGTGGGTGCACCAAGGGCGCGACCACGTGATCGCGTGTGATCGCTGGCGGTCAGCCGCGCTGAACCTGCGTGCGATCGACATGACCCTCACCGCGATGCGCGGCATCGATCGTTGGGGCACCGGGGAGATGGCCGAGCGCACCTACGCGGGCTTTGCGGCTCTTCCACCCGGTGCACCGGCGGATCCGGCTGGCAAGCGTCCGTGGCGCGAGGTGCTCAGTGGAGGCGGTGAATGGCCGGTCAACTGGCCGAACGACGACATCCTAGCCCTCGCCAAGTCGCGCTATCGCCGCGCGATGGGCATCCACCATCCCGATCATGGTGGTTCGGTTGCGCTCGCCGCCGAGCTCACCATTGCCATGCAAGAAGCCGAAGAGGAATTGACCAGATGAAGTACCGTCGAGAAGTTATCGTTGAGGCCGTTCAGTACAAGCTCGATGATGACGTTTCAGTGGAGGCGATTCGAGCGCTGGCAGACGCCAACGCGATCGTGAACGCCCGCAAGGAATGCGTCGTCTACACCGCGAGCAACGTGTTCACGCTCACCGGCGGGCGCTGGCTCGTGAAGCATGGCCCTGGCGACTTCTCGACGTGGGGCGACGTCGAGTTTCGACGCGACTACATGCCGGCCGACAACCTTGTTGTCGCGAAGCACACGCCGATGCCGGAGGAGCGCCCCGGCACCACGCACCCATTCAAGCTCCACTACAAGCACAGCAACGGCGTCGGGGATGTGATGAAGTTCTACTTCACCGCTTCGACGTACCCCAGTGGCCAGCTCGGCGAGGTGTTCGTCAAGGCAGACAAGAGCGGCTCGCTCGCGAGCGGCGCGCTCCAAGTCGTATCGATCTTGATATCCGTCGCGTTGCAGCATGGCGTGCCGCTCAAGGCGATCCTCTCCAAGCTCCGCCACACGAAGTTCAAACCTGACGGCTTCACCGGCGATCCGGAGTTCCCGTCGTGTGACTCTCCGGTCGACCTACTCGCGCAGTGGCTCGAGAAGCGATTCATACCCAAGGAGCCAAATCAGTGACGATGATGCACGAACAAGCATGCGTGACGTGCGGCGGCCTAGACATCGCCTGCCGCTGTACTACCGTGCCCCCGGCGAGTGAGCCAGAGGCGGTACGCGCGGCGCGAGACCTGGCCGCGCTGACTGCCGACGAGCAACCCGCAGACGACGCTGAGTGCGAGCGTATCGCAACGCGCTACAGCGACGACATCGTAGTTCGTGACGACATTCGCGTCGTCGCCCGCCACATCCTCGCCCAGCACGCAGCCGCCGAGCGCGCGAGGGAGGGGATGCCGGAGGCGGTCAGGATTGCGAGGGCCGTTGCCAAATGGGAGGACATCGACGGCCGCACTGGCGGGGACGCGCTTGCCATCAGCTTCGCCCGCTACATCGTTGAGACCCACGCCGCCGCCGACCGCGCGAGGGAGTCGATGCCTGCCATGGTGCGAGATGCGGCGGCTCGTCTTGCAGGCGAGACAACGGCCGGGCACCGGGAAATGACGGACCGTGCTCTCGTCGAGTGCCACGCCCAACTCGCCGCGTCGCGCGAGGAGTGCGAGAGGGTGAGGGGGGAGCTTGGCGTCGAGCGCGTACTGGTGAAACTCGCTGACCAACGCGCCGCTGGTTCGGACAGGGATGCTGCCGCCCTCGCTGCCGAACGCGACAAGCTCCAGGCCGAGCTGGAAGCCGCGAACGAGGCACTCGTGATCTTGGGTGAGACGACCACGGAGGCGATGGTAAAACTGCGCGCTGGCCTGCTTCGTGCGCTGAGCAACTGGGAGCACAAGCGCGCTGTGACCTTCGACGAGTACACCGAGCTGCTCGGGCTCGCGACGGGAGAACCGAAGGCGTAAGTTTTCGGCGCGCTTGCGACATAGGAGCGAAGCGCGGTACAAGATCAACGCGCTCGTCGGCAGTCCCGACGACACCCTCGCCGAGCTCGCTCGACGCGGCTGGTTTCGTGTACCATCGGCGGATGCCTACTCCGGCCGAGAACGCTCAAGTCTTGTTCGCGTACTGGCGCCTCGCCAACGGCTGGCGCGTCACCACCGAGCCCGCGGAGATCTTGGCTCGCATCCCCTACGTGGTGAACGCGACGCGAGCAGCCCGCGGGCTCGTCGCCCAGGCGCGTGCGTTGCCCGCCGCGGAAGCTCGCGCCCAGGTCATCGGATCGCTCGGCGTCCTCGACACCGCACTGATCGCAGAGGCCACCGGGGGCACCGACACGACCTGCGCCGCCGCGCAGAACCTCGTGACCGCCGTCGACGCGGGCGCGTTCAATCCAGCCAGCGTTTCGATCACGCTTCGGTCGCTCGTCGATGTGCGGCCTCCTCGGCTCATCCTGCTCGAGGGCGTCTACGAATGCGCGACTCGGTGGTTTACCTCCGATTACGCCGGCGTGACCTCGTGGGTCAAATCAGTTGGTAACGCGCTCGGCGGCGTGTTGTTCACCATCCGGGATCAGAACCCGTCCGTGGTCGCGGCGCTCCTGCAGATCCTCGCCGCCGTCCCCATCCCGGAGATGTGGGCTCGAGGCATCACGAACGCCAACGCGCTCGTCGAGCTCGATGCACGGCTTCCTGGCTCGGGGTGGGCGCAGCCGTCGCGGGTGACCGTCCAGGCGCTCTCTGCGCGCGCCCAGGGTCGAATCGCGCAGGCGATGACGATGTTCCCTACCGGCGGCTTCCCAATGTTCCCCGACGGCGAGGGTAATCGAGTAGCGACCCTTCCGGCACGTCCGCGGGTCCAATGGGGCCCGATTCTTGCCGGCGGCTCCGTCGGCCTGCTCGCGGGGGCCATGGCCCAGGTCCGAGCACGGCGCCAATAATCCTTTCGCTACGTTAGCGGCCTGAACGTCCTTCGTGACTCAGGCTGTTTTTTTTTTCGGGTAAACCTCTAGGGGGTCCCGAAAGTCTTGGTCTACCTAGCCGAAAACTTTCGGGGCCCCCTAACAATAATGCTCCAAAAAAAATCAGTGTGAGTCACGATCGGCCAAGCCCGCGCAGGAATTGAAGGTGACCTAAAATCCGCCTCCATAACGCATAGCGCCATTAAAGGCGAACGGGCGTCAAAAAATACTCGACGGATCTTGAAGGTCAGCGTGGCTACAAAACTTGAAATTGTATGTACCGTTCTGATAGTCGATACGTATGGGTCGACGTCCAAAAGTTGTGCAAGTGGACCACAGCACGTTCAATGTTCGGCTCACAATACCCAAAAGAATTTGGGACGTGGCCGTGCGGACCGGAGAGGTGATCGGGGTCCCGCCAAGCGTGGCTGGTGAGGCTGGGATGGCCCTCATATTCAGCCAGCTCAACGGCCAGTTCGCCCACGGCCATGACATGGGCCTCAACGTCGCCGCGATCAAGCAAGCGATCCAGGACATCTATCGTGCCAATGACGGGCGCGGGAAGCTCGGCGAGGAGATCGACGTCGGACTATTGCATCGCGATCCCAAGCTCAAGAGTGGGTTCAAGGGCGTGCTCGTGCACTCGAGCGGCGGATGGCGCGCCGAGGCGTTGGTGGACGGGTGTACCAAGCTCCTAGGCGTCGCGCCGACCGCAACCGAAGCCGCGTGGGAGCGGCGCCAGTTCTACATCACCAACGGCCTACCGTACGGCGAGCTCGAAACGCAGATCGAGGAGCTGCGCAAGCAGTACCCGAGCTACGCGACGGCGCCGCTCGAGGTGTTGATCGAGGAGGTTCGCAAGCACGCTGAGATCGTCGGGCTCACGCAGCAGACCTTCGGGCCAGGCAGCGCCACGGTCCTACCACCCGGCTACGACGAGGTTGGGAATCGAATCGTGGCGCTGCCGGCGGCCCCCGGCCCGCAATCACCCTCGATCTCGGCGCAGCTCCGGCTGGCGGCCACTGAACCCCCGAAGATCGAGGCGCTCGGGTTCAAGAATGGGTTGCCGGCCCACCTCGATCCGGCCACCTGGACACCGGGCGCGGGCGCCGCCGACGACGATCTCGAATGAGCCGCCCGAACTACTTCATCTGCGCCGGGCGTTCGCGCGGCGCGCTGGTCGACCTTGAGCACTACGTGGAGCTCACCGGGCGCACCCGAAAGCAACGGCGCCCGGCGAGCACGTACTTCTCGGGCACCGATCGCGAGTATCGCTGCGCCACGTGCGGGCACCTCGGGTGGTCATCTCACGTCGAGCTGCCGATAGTTGCCGCGCGGATCGTGCCGCCGCAGCCAGCCTTACCGAAGCTGTTTAGCCTTGGGCAGCACGACTGTGATCAGGAGGGTGAGCAACCCGAGCGCGACCACGACGCCGAGAGCCTTCACCCAGGTCGGTAGGCTCGGCGTCGCGATGTCCTTGATCGTCGGGCCCGCGAGCGCGGCCTCGGCCGTTGCGGATTGCATCTGCATGAGCCCCGACGTCGGGATGTTCGGTGCGGGCGCCTGCGGGGGCCCAGAGCCCTGAGTGGTGAGGAATGGCGTGGCCGGCGGGTTCATCCGCCTGAGCATACACGAAGATGCGGAGGGGCGCCCCACGGTCGAGGGGGCTCACCGTGGGACGCCTAGGTTCGTCGGATGTCGGAGTCCGTCGACCTGTTGACCGTTCTACACGACCGTGGATCTCGACGCAAATCAGGTCTTGTGCCGAGCCCGCTCACGTTCGCAGTCGACGATCTTGCTCACGAACGCGGTGAACTCGTTGCATAGGTCGAGATCGTTGTCTGAGAAGTCCGGCAGTCGCGGCAAGTAGGCGGCAACCTCCTCGAGCTGCATCGCGGGCCAACCACGCGTGGTCTCCGGCGGCAATTGTCCAACAGCGAACTGAACGATCGGCAGCATCGCGCGCACGAGTGGAACGAGATCGCGTTGGGTCGGCGAGAGCTGCGTTGCGCGCTCCTGCGCGAGACTTGAGATCAGCTTCGCGTTGCTATCGTGGAGCGCCTTCTCGCGGGCGCGCATCTGATCGAGTTCTTCGAGCGTGATCGTGACTGTTGCCATGCGCGGGACGCTACCGCGTCGGGCTGACAGCTAGTGCTTTGGGGGCATCAAGTCCGGTCGATTCTCAGCCACCAGCCATTGCAGTCGCCGTGTGAGGTGGACGACCGGGTTTCCGGTGGGCCCTTTGAGCCCGACGCCTGCGTCGGTACACGGCATCAGCGGTTCAGCGTCGCATACACGGCAGCCGACTGATAGATCCTTCGCGTACACCTCTTCGGGCGTTCCAAGAGTCGGGGCCATAGTTAGCTCTCCTCGATGGCAGAACCCACCGTCTCAAGCCCACGCTGCATGATGCCCGCAACGACCGGCGTGAGCACGAGCATCATGAGCCCGACCCCGATCGGCTCAATGCTGATGCTGGTAGTCCAGGCCCTGCCGCGCAGGATGCCGGTGTCGAGGCGCAACACGAGCGCGGCGATCACGCCATACCAGAAGCCCGAGCACGCGGCGCAGTCCATGAAGCGGGCGAACGGCTTTGGGTATCGCGACCACAGCCAGCCCGTGATCTTCGCTCGAGACCCGAGGTAGAAGCACGCGGTGCAGAGGAGCGCGTAGATCAGGATCGCGAGCACGGCTAGTTCACCTTGAAGCGCTTGATCACGTCGTCGCCGGTGACCCCGTCAACCTTGTCGACGAGCTCCTCGGGGAGCGTATCCATGGCGCCGCCGGCGCGCGCGATCGAGGACCCTGCGCCGGCCACCCACTTCTCGCACAGGTAGGTAGGCTGGATCAGATCGCCCACCGGCTCCCCGGTGGCGGTCTTGCCCACATCGCAGGTCACGAGGCCGCCCTTGGCGATCACCATGTCGACCTGGTGCACGTTCGTCTTGATCGCCTTGACCCGTGGATCCGCCTCGCCGAGCGGGGCGTCGATCGCGAGGCTGAGGGCGCGTTGCAGGAGCCCTTCACGCTTGGCCTCCCATAGCTTCTGGGGATCCTTCTGGTTCTTGCAGTTCCAGCATCCGGTTGACCGCTCGAACGTGCGTTTGGGGAGAGCGACGGGCATTACCCGTACCGTTCCCCCATTCGCCTGCGTCTGTCAAATCCGACCTGCGTGCTCCGGTAAAATTGACACCGTTGGCGCAAATGGCCATGCTGCCGGGACTCGAATGGGAGGCCGGACCGATCACATGAGCCGCAAGATGGAACTCGCCCGTAAGGCGTTCGATGATGCCGTCCTGATCACGATGACTGAACCCCTCACGGTTCGCGTCGAGAAGATCAAGGGCCACGCGCGCACCCCGATCCCGATGCCCGCCTCCGAGGGCGGCGACGGCTCAGCACCTGGATCGGGCTACACGAAGGACGACATCAAGAATCTCGAGCAGTGGCTCGTGACTCAGTGGTCCGGCGGTGGCCTCTACGAGATCACGGTCACTGACTCATCGGTCTCGCCCATCGCCATGAAGTGGGCCCCGCACTGGGACCCACGCGAGTACCCCGAGATCGTGCCGCCGCCGCTGCGTAGCGCCGTGAACGGTAACACCTCCGCGGCCCCGCCGCAGATCGCTCCCCCTCCCCTTCACCCCAGCCTGCAGGTGCCCCGCATGTCCGCCTTCCCGAACGGCCTCCCCATGACCCCGCTCCCGCCGCAGCCGCAGCAGCAGCCGCAACCCCAACCCGGCTTCTATCCGTCGCCGTACCAGCAGATGATGCCGCCGCTGCCGCCCCAGTACATCGGAACGCCGCAGTGGAACCAGTACAATGCGGAGCAGGAGCGTCGGAAGCAGGATGACGAGCTGCGTGCCGAGCGCGCGCGGCGCGAACAACAGGAGCGCGAGATGCTCGCGGCGAAGCACTCTGCCGAGCTCGAGAAGCTCCGTGCCGAGGCCGATCGGGTCAACCGTGAAGCCGCGCAACGTCACGAGGCCCAGCTCGCCGAGATGCGCTCCTCGATCGCTGCGCTGACGGCCCAACTCACGAACCAGCCCAAGGAAGATCCGAAGCTCGCTCTCATGCAGGCCGAGCTCGCCGAGGCACGCCGTCGTGAGGAGGCCGCCAAGGCCGAGCGTGAGCAGGAGCGACGCGATCGCGACATGCGCGATCTGATCAAGGCGCAGCAGGAGGCCACCGAGCGGCGCATCGCCGACCAGCAGCGTCAGTTCGAGGCGATGATCGCGGCGATCCGCGACAGCGGCAGCAAGCCCGATTCGATGCTGCAGCTCGTGAAGGACATGCAGCGCGAGAACGCCGACGCGCTCAAGGAGATCGCGCGCACGAGTCAGGCCTCGATCGACAAGTTGCAGGCGTTCATGATGAACCCGCGCGACATGATGCTGATGGCTCGCGAGAGCCAGCAGGGCACCGAGGCCGCAACCGATCGCATCTCGCGCATGTTCGGTGGCGTCGTCGAGATGCAGCAGAAGGTGATGGAAAACGCGCTCGCGATGCAGCCGCAGGGCGGCGGCGTTGCTGACGTCGTTCGCGAGGGTATCCAGACCGTGAAGGACACCGCCGAGCGCTATATCGGCGGCAAGGCCTCCGTCGAGCGCGCACAGGCGCAGGCGCAGGCGGAGATCGCTACCGCGCAGGCGCGTGCGATGGAGGCCCAGGCGCTCGCGAACCACCCCAACGCGCAGGTGATCTACACCGCAGGGCCGGGCGCCGAGCAGGCTCAGATCCCCCAGGGCGCGGGCCTGAACGGCGCGCAGGAGCCGCAGGCGACCGTCACGCCGATCACCGAGAGCCGGAAGTCGCGGAAGGCGAAGAAGCGCGACGCTGAGGCGCCCACGGGCCCCGAGGTGAAGCGCCTCGGCAAGACCGATCGCGAGTGGTTCGGGATGGCGTATCCGCAGGTCATCGAGGAGCTGCGTCCCGCCGTCGCGCGCTACCTCGAGTCATGCGGGATGACCCCGGTGCGCGTCACCAAGACGGGCGCGATCGACGGGTCGCCGCCCGAGGATGTCGTGCAGGTCGTCATGACCGCGCTCGGCCAGTCCGTGCAGTACGGCGTCAAGATCCCCGCGCTCATCGATCTGCTCATCCCCGAGCGCTACGCCGATTTCGCGGACGTGCTCCTGCCCGACGCGACCCAGCCGTACCGTGATGACGTCGCGCAGATGCTCGCGGGGGCCGTCGAGCGTTTCAAGGAGCTCACCGGCGAGAAGCCGGCCAAGGCCGACGCCGACGCCGACGACGACGAGGGCGAAGACGACGACGAGCCCGACGACGACAAGCAGGCGTCGTAGTGGCGCCCGATCAGCCCAAGACGCCGCCGCGGTTGGATGTGATCGTTTCGCGCTCCAACAGCGAGCCCACTGGCGGCTATGACGCGCCCATGATTCGCTACGGGCACTTCGTCACGCGTGACAAGTTCGGCAACCCGATCAAGTCGAACACGCGCTAGTTGTCAGCCCCACGCGGTAGAACCGAAGCCAGATCGTGAAGGCCTGGCTTAGCTACCTTGCCGATGCTGCTGCGGCCATCGGCTCCATCGTGGTGCTCGTCTTGATCGGCCTACCGGCCTACGTGCTAGTGGTCGGCGCGGCGTTGCCGGTGCTCGCTTTGGGGGCCCGCGAACGAGCATCTATGATGCTCCCCGAGATATGCGTGTTGGCCTTGATCTGGCCAATCACGCTCGCCGTGTTCATGCTGCACGTAGCCGTCGGTGCCCGCCGCGCGCTGCCGCCCGGGGACGGTACCCCTTGATGCCCGCAAGCCCGGTCACGCGCGCATCGAAGATGCGGAGCAACGTGAAGATCGAGATGAGCCCGCTCGCGATGGCGGCACCGGCGAAGGCCTGCTTGGCGGGCACGCCCACGACCATCATCGGCGGCGCGATCATGATCGTGCGCGCCACGGTCCACCCGAGAAGCCGGATCCCAGAGCCCTTGTCGCGCTCGAGGACACGGGCAGCAGTGCGGTACGTAGGCAGGGATGCTGGTTGGGACATCGCCCCCGATTCTACCAAAGGAACCCCATGAGCAGCAAAATCAGGCTGGGCCTCGCCGTGATGGCCTACGGCGGCCAGGTCCATTCCAAGCACGTCGGCATGTGGCTACGCATCGGAAACACCCTCGCCATGTCGCCGGACCGCTTCGAGCTCGGCGCCGAGGTCATCGTCGACACCAACCCCGTCGATCGCGCGCGTAACTTGGCCGTGGCGCAGTGCATGGTGAACCGCTGTGACTGGATGCTGATGATCGACGCCGATACGTGGATCGAGGAGCCCGCGACGATGACGGACGCGCACGCGGGCACGCTTGCACTGCGCATGATCTCCGACGCGGATCGCGCGGGGGCTGCCATCGTCGTCGCGCCGGTACAGCGCCGCGTGGTGCCGGGCACCGCCGAGCGGCAGCTCATGATCTATCGGCATGTCCCAACATCGACAACGCCGATAGGGGAGGCCGCAGTGCGGTTTCATCCTGGGGGGTACACGCCGTTCGACCACAATCCAGGGGCCATGGTCGAGATCGACGCTGCCGCGACGGCGGTGATGGCGATCAATCTCAACTGGCTTGCGCAGCATGAGATCATGTTCAAGTTCACCGACGACCGCGCGGAGGACATCAACTTCTGCCATGACGTGAAAGCGGCTGGCGGCAAGATTCTCTGCGACGGGCGGGTCCGCACGGGCCATCAATCGAAGTCCGTCTACCTCTACAGCGACGAAGGATGACCAGCACCATGGCGACGAAGAAGACAGCGAAGAAGCCCACGAAGAAGCCTGTAGCCAAGAAGGCGCCAAAGCAACCGAAGCCAACTCTTGTGACGGTGGCTGTCACCGTCAAGATCGGACGCGAGACGTTCAAGTTCGGAACTGCCGAACCCGAACCGCTCACGCATGCGGCCGTTGTCGCATTCACGGATGTGTTTGGAGGCGTGATCCATCCAGTATTGCGCGAGTTCATGTCGAAGCGCGATCGTAAGCGCCTCGCGAGCACGCTCAAGGCCTGGAACAAGGCCAACCCGCGCCCGGTCGATCCGCCCACCACCGTCGACGACGGGCCGATCGCCAATGGCGATGCGGTGGCGGCCGAGAACGAAGCCAACAACGTCGACGAGGGATTTGATCCAAACGTCGTCGATAAGCTCGATGGTGCCGAGCCCGAGAACGTGGAGCCCACCGAAGACGAGCTGTTGGGCGAGGAGTCCGACATCGACAAGCTCAAGATCGTCGCCGCCGAGGGTTCCATCCGTGGGCACGTCGCGCGCCGCCGCCTCCGCGAGCTCGGCGAGGGCGCCTACGTCGAGAGCCTCGGCTTCACGGCCGAGCCCAGCTCCGCGGTCCTCGACGATTCCGGCGAGTACCCCTGATGTGGCGGATGATCCACTGGCGGCTCTGGACGGCTGACCTGTTCTACAAGACGGTCGGGCGTCCGGCCGAGTTCCTCTACTTCGACGACACGGTCACGCCGACGACGGTGCGAGTGACCCCGCGTCGAGGGCCCACCACGCTGCTTCTGGGAGGCACGACATGAGCAACACCACTGCCGAAGAAATGGTCAAAGCGCTCGTCGCCGATGTGATGTTGAAGGCGCTCGACGAGGCGAAGTTCGAGGAGCTTCGTAAGGGCGCGATCAAGTACCTGCTCGAACCTGAACCACCGTCTAGCCTCGCTTTTGGGGCAAAGCCGGGACCGAGCCGGCTCGTCGCGATGTTCAATCAGCAGGTCTCGGAGTTGGCGCACAAGGAGCTCAAGAAGTACGTCGCGGACGACGAGGGCATTCGTGACGCGATTCGGGCGGCGGCCAAGCGCATCATCGAACGACTCATGACCGACGAGCTCGTGCTCGACACCGTTGCTGGCAAGCTCGTCGAAGGTATCCGCCAGCTCAGTTGGCGCTAGGACTTCGAGTCTTCGCGGATCAGTTTCACCGTACGGAACACGGTGATCAGCGCGGAGACGGCGACGGCGAACGTCGATACCAGCGAGAGTGCGAACACGCGATCGTTGTGGGCGTTCATCGTCGCCATGACGTCTTCGATCGAGGCCGGCGCGGTCTGAACGACGGGCACCGTCGGCATGGTCGACGTTCCGGCCGGCAGCGACGCGCGCGAGTCGCCGAGGCCCGTGATGATCATCATGGGGTATAACGTATCATGGGCATATCGGACCACGTCGAACCGTTGCACGCCGCTGATTGTGATCGCGGTGCAGGCCCGGAGTTTCGTGTTGGCGGGCGCCTGATCAGACTGACGGCGGGCTACACAATCGGTATCGACCTGAACACCCGCCAGCGCATCACGCAATGCAATGCGTGCTCTGGTATCGCGGTCGATCTACTTGCCGAGAGCGCTCGCGATGAGGCCGACGGTGAGCGCCACCACGAACGAGCCGCCACCGACGAGCCCGATCAGGTCCCACCGGATGCGCGCTGACGTGATGGGCGCGCCGAGCCCGGCGAGCCGCGCGAAGTCACGCTGGTACGGGTTCATGACGACGGTGGCGCCGGCGAACTGCACCGTCGTGGTGCCGGGCGCGACGCCGACCGACTGCGCGAAACGGATGGCCATGGGCTTAGCCTACCATTAGCGCGCACGTCGCCGTTCGATACCGCAGGCTTCACTCTTGGCCGTGCGTTCGCTACGCACCATGAACGGAGTCCCACCACGTTCAAAGACCTGCCACAGACCCCGCTTGAACTGCGTGATCTTGACGTTGCCTTGCTTGGTCGTGAACTGCTTTTGGGTGGTGGTGCTGGTGTTACGGAGCGCGCACTGTTTGGCCATGCGCTCAGCCTACCACTTGAACGGTAGGTGCTGCGTGCGCTTGTAGGCGATGAACCCGAGCCCGAGCCCTAGGCCGCCGACGAGGAGCGAACCGAGAATGTATGGCTCGATCGAGGCCTTGATGGTCGGGATGGCTTCCTCAGCGCCTGCCTTCGCTTGCGCGCGAATGTAGGCCTCGAACTCGGCGAGCTTCCGGTTGACGTTGGCGCCGCCAGGGATGAGCGCCAAGAGTTCCTTGAGGTCATCCTGAACCGCCACGGGTTAGCCCTTGCTGCGCTTGTAGAGCTTGTAGCCGCCGAACGCGATGAGCGCGAGCCCGACGATGACAAGCCACGTCGGGAGCTGGCGGCCGAAGATGGTCATCGTTCCGCTCGAGGCGCTTCCCGCCGAGGCGCCCTGGGGCCAGAAGCCAGGGGTCACCGTCGGCGCTTGCGAGGCGAACAGGTTGCCCACGATGGTGTGGGTGGCCGCTGCGTTGAACGTCGCGGCGGTTGGAATGGCTCCGAGCTGGGAATCGTCGACGGGCTTCATGATCATCATAGCTACTTGACCTTCTTCTTGTAGAGCGCGACACCGCCGACGCCGCCGGCAACGAGGAGGCCGATGCCCCACCACTTCTTGTACCAGGGCGTTGTCGCCGCGTTGATCGCGGCCTGGATGTTGGCCCCCGCAGCGGCGAACACCTGCTTGGGCTGGGATTGGTAGAATGCGACGCAGACGGGGTCATTCGGCGCGATCGCGCAGATGTCCGTCTCGCCGAGCGAGCGCCCCATGAGCAGCATTACGCTGCCGCCTTGCGCGGGGCCAGCACGAGCTTGTACGTGCCGAAGCCGAGGAGCGCGATGAGCACGATGCCGATGGGCGTCTTGTACCAGCCCGGCGCGAAGAACCCGACCGTGGTCGGCGTCGGCGCTGTGGGGGTGGTCGGCGCCGGGGGGTTCTGGCGGAACTTCACGGCCGCCGTGTTCGCGGCGACGGTGAGGGGGCCCGCGTACTGCGTGATCAGCGACTTCGCCTGTGAGGTGCTGCCGCCAACCGCGAGGCCAGCCTGCAGCACGACGTAGAGCCATGTCGGAAGCTGTTCGGAGAGGAGCCCAAGTGCGGCGGTCACGGCCGCGATGGTCTGGGATCCGACGATGCCGTCGATCGGCCCAGGGTTGATAGCGGGGCGAAGGGTCGCTTTCGCGAGGTTCGCGAGCGCGGTCTGCAGGCCAGACACCGACGATGAGCCGCCGAGCTGGACGCCATGCCCCGCATCTTGAAGGCCGTAGTGCAACATGGCCCTCAGCCTATCACGAGTCGCGCGTTAGCTTTTGCCGCTCGCTAGGATGGCCCCCGCCGCGAGTGCGCCACCGACGATGATGGGCCACGGGACGGTAGACGCCGCTTCGGTGGTCTCGGTGAACTCTTCGGGGATCGGGGTTGGCGCGGGCGGCTGGGTCCAGAATTTACACCACGTCGAGATGGCGACATTGGCGGCCGTCACGGCGGCCTGCTCGGCGCTCGTCGGTGGGGTGCACTTGCAGAGGGCCTCACCCGGCTTGCACGTCTTGCCAGTGCTCTGATTTGAGCAAAGCGTCGACGCCAGCGAGGTGTTGTGCGACTGGATCGCGGTCTGGTTGGCGCAGATCATGTCGCCCATGGACCGCATCAGGCTAGCGAGCCCGTCGATGGCATCCTGATACCAGGCCTTGTCGTAGGGCGTGATCTTGAACGTGTAGCGCCGCGCGGCCCCGACGATCACGGAGATGTTGCGATAGCCCCCCATGGCGACGTTCAACCGGAAGGCTTGGCCGTCCTTGGTCTTGCAGAACTCGTGGCCCTTCTTGTTCGGTCCGCGCCCGAACGTCGGCATGAACTTCGTTTGTGCTGGGTACTCGCCACGAAGCACCGTGGCGTCGAGGAAGTAGCCGCCGCGCTCGAGGTACGCGAGGGCGCCCCCCTGATTTTTGCGTTCGGAGATCGAGGGGGCGATTGGGTTCAAGCTGTAGCCGGGGTAGTCGACAACCCAGCGACCACTGGCGAGGAGCTCGTCAACAGAGTGAAACTTGGTGACCGTCTCGAGGCGCCCGCCGCCGGCGGTGTAGATCTTGACCCCTTTCGAGAACACGTTAACGAGGCCTGATGGGCGGCTCGCCGATCCGGTCAGGTTGTCTTCGATACCGTCATCATTCAGGTCCCAGTCGATCTGGTCGCCGAACACGTCACGCGTGATGTTCGCCTGCGATCGAATGTAGAGCTGGAAGTCGACGGCGAACTGTTGATCGGTCGTGAGTGTTTGGGCAGTAGTGAACGCTTCGGTCTGCAAGCTCGTGATCGGGAACGCGACTGTGTTCCAGGCGAAGAAGCCGTAGGGCACAAGCAACGTGTCGATCCCAAAGCTGCCGGCGGTGTAGGGCCATCCGTAACGGTACGGGGTGCTGAAACTCTTGGCGTTCGATCCGCAGTCCACCGTGGCCACGGCGGCAAGCGCGCGGCTAACAGCCTTGAGGCGTTCGGCGCGCTTCAACACGAACTGGCCGTGTGCACGCTGGATCTCGGCGCGGGTGTCGCCGGCCGTCGAGATCTTGGGCATGCACATGAACCCGTTGGGGCCCGGAGTGCCGGGGACGCCGGCGCGCGCGCGCTGCCAGTGGCCCGCTACGGTGGCCGTAGCCGTTGCCCATGTGTACCCGGGGGGCGGATTCCCACAGGCGACCTCGGTCGCATTGGGGGTAGATGCTGCCGCGGCAATGACCTGGGCGGCATCGGCGCCGTCCTTGATGAAGTCGAAAAGGCCCATCGGTGATGTCAGCCTATCACGTGGTACGCTCGACCTTTATGAAGCCCATCTCGGCGCAGCAGCGCAATCAGGTCGCATGGGTCTCGGGCGCCGCGGGTGTCGCCCTCCTCATCCTCGGCGGTGCGATGTACGCCCGCGAGCGCAAGCTTGGCCGCTCCGGGGGCGGACTTGGGCGCGGCGCGCGCGTCGCGCAGGCCCCGATCCTGAACACGTACTCCGACGGCAACATGCGCGCGGTGCTCCGCGGCGCGCCCGAGATGCCGATCGAGCAGCGCGTGGCGACGATTCAGGAGCTCATCGAGAAGTCGATCCAGGATCCGCAGATGCGCAAGGTCGCGCTCGAGGCCACGCGCAACTGCCCCGAGCGCGATGGGCTATGCGAGGCCAAGGCGATCTACGACTACGTCAAGAAGCGCGTCCGCTACACGGGCGACATCGCGCCGATCAAGTGGGCCGATGGCACCGTCGATGGCGTCGACCTCTACCAGACCGCGCGCCGCACGCTCGAGTTCGGTGGGGGTGACTGCTTGCCGATCTCCGCACTCGTTCTGACCGACAACTACGAGCTGGTGCCGCTCATCGAGCTGGAGCCCGGACACCGCATCATGGGTGATGGCGGTTGGGCGACAGTGCAGGATCGCTGGCTGACGGGCGAGAAGCGTCTGCTCGCGTTCGAGCTCTCGAACGGGTGCGTGCTGCGCTGCACGCCCGAGCATCGCATCTTCCGCAACGTCGCCGGGCGCGTCGAGGAGATTCGTGCGAGCGAGGCGCGTCCTGGCGATGACCTCGTGATGGCCGACAAGATTCCAGTGGCCGGCGAGGATGGCCACGAGTGGCCAGAGGTCGCGCGGGGGCTCACCGACGACGAGCGCTCGTGGTTGCTCGGTACGTTCGTCGCTGACGGATGGGCCGATGGGAAACAGACCAAGGAAGGCTTTGCGCCATACCGCATCGGCATCTCCGGCCGTGACGGGCAGCTCAAGGAAGCGCAGAAGCGTGAAGTCGAGGCGCTCATGGCCAAGATCGGCGTCGCTACGCGTTGGCATGAGAAGTACATCGCGGTCAACGATTCGGCGTTGGCGTGCTTCTTCGCGGGTGCCGGCAAGCTCGCGCGTAACAAGCACGTGCAGTCGCTCAAGCAAGTTTCCGAGGATCAGGTCCACGCACTCATCCGGGGCCTAGCTGCGGACGCTGACAACCGCAATGGTGTGTTCGGTACGACATCCGTGAAGCTCGCGTTGCAGCTTCGGGTGCTCCATCGCATGGTCGGATTCGGTACGCACATCAGTCGCGTCGACAACCACGGCGGGCTCGGAACGCATCCGGTTTATCGGGTGACGCCGCGCTTTGTCGCCGAGCGGCGTGATCATGAGTTCGCACGGATTCGTGCCATCGCTGATGGTGGCGTGGAGCTCTGCATGGACCTCACCACCGACACGGGCAAGTTCTGGTTGCCAGAGTCGGACGTGCTCGTGCACAACTGTGACGACCACACGATCCTCACGTCGACCCTGCTCGCGCTCAACGGCGTCACGCCGCGGATCCGCGTGACCAAGGAGTCGCGTCGCGGCGACTGGTCGCACATCTACGTCGGGGCGCTCCTGCCGAAGTTCGGCGCCGGCAAGTTCGTCGCCGTCGACACCACGCTGCCGGGTGACGCGAGTTTCGGCGTTGAAGCTCCGTACGCCAAGCACGTCGATTTCGACGCGTAGCTAGCGCTTGCAGGCGACCGCGGCGCGCGCGCCCTTGGTCGTGATCTCGTAGTGCTTGCTCTTGGGCGAAATGCGCTTGATGTAGCCGCCTCGCACGAGCTTGCTGACCGATCCTTTGGGGGCGCGGCGCGAGATGTCGCTCGCCGGGAAGGAATGCCCCCGTTGAAGCGAAATGGTGCGAGCGAGCTGCAGCAGCGAGCAACTGACGTTTGCCATGCCTCAACGTAACACGATAGGCTGAGCACCATGTTTCAGCTCGCCGGTACCGAGATCGAGACCAGCACGCTCAACTCCGAGATTGATGGCCTGATCAGCCGCTACGGCGACCCCAGCCGGGTCGATAGCTCGGCGGTCGCCAACTTCCTCGAGCTGTACCCCGCCAGCCAGCGTGACCTTGTCGGGCGCGCGCTGGTCGGCAAGGGCATCTCGAACGTCGCTGTCGCCAACGCGCTCCGGTGGAACGACACCACGAGCGCGTTCGCGCGGAACAAGAGCACGATCCTCGGCGTGCTCTCGCTCGCGAGCGCGGCAGCGTGCGGCTTCCACGGCTACCGCCGCAACAACTCGTACGGCTGGGCGGCGGCCTGGTTCATCCTCGGGGGCATCTTCCCCGTGTTCACCCCTGTCGTGGCCCTTGCCCAAGGGTTTGGCAAGCCCAAGTAGCCTCGTGATAGCGTAAGCGCTCATGGCGAAGAACACCTTCATGAGTGGCCGGCTCAAGATCAACGTCGGCTTCAACGATCGCACTGATTCCTATCGGGTGCGGTTGTGCCCGACCCCGGTGACGCGTCCGGCGAACCGCAAGGAGTTCCCGTGCCAGACCGTGACGGTGAGCCTACCCAAAGCCGGCGCGCGTAGCCGCCATGGCAAACGTCTGGCCGTCGACGATCCACGCGCATTCATGAGCGCCGCGAAGGCTGGTATCTCGTTCGCGCGGCAGGACATCCAAGACTTCGCTGATTGGAAGGGGCACGGCGCTGTCGTGCGCCCGCCGAAGCGCAAGCGTCGCCGGTAGCCGCTCGTGGTACCCTGGGCGGCATGCTGATCGCCAAGCCCGTCGCCACCATCATGCCGCACGAGTCCACCCAGCTCTCGGGGCCGCGCCTCGGCTACGTGAGCGCGCAGGAGTGGCTCGGCGCGCCGCCTGCCGGCAGCCTCGCCGGCGTGTTCGATTCGTGGGCCTGGACCAACCGCAAGTGGCTCGCGCTCGGCGGCGTCGGCCTCGTCCTCGCCGCGATCGGGACCGCGCTCACCGGCGGCCTCAAGTAGATGCTGCGCTACGGGCTCAACGGGCACCGCACACCGGGGCTCGGATCGACGTTCACCGACGCGCAGGCGATTGCCGATGCCCTCGAGCGCGATCCGAACGGTGAAGGCTTCGAGCGGGCGTTCGCGATCCTCGCCAACTACGTCGGCGGGGACCTGCAGCTCGTAGCGAACAAGGCGATCGCGCTCGGGGCGCGCCCAGACCTGATCAAGATCATGCTCGATAGCCTAGGCGGCGAGACGATCGAGGTGGTCGGGACCGCGCCGAGCTCGACGGCGGTGAAGGTCGGCAAGCTCGCGCTCGGTGCCGCCATCGTTGCTGGCCTCGGCGCGGGGCTTGTCGCCTACTCGCGGCGTGGGGCGTAGCTGATCGTGACGCCGTTGAAGTTCACGTAGCTGTCGCGTTGAGCCCAATGCGTCGCCGGGCCGGTACCGAATACAACCTGATGTCGGGCGGCGTCGTAGTTCTGGTAGTTCGTGAACACGACAAGCACCGGGGTGTATGCACGGGCTTGGATCGCGTCGAACGGTATGTGCGGCTGATAGGCGCCGAACAGCACCATTTGGTTTGAGCGTTCCTCGGGGCAGCTTCGCGATCCGAACACGGCGGGCGCGTCGGGGTCATCTGGGCGCGTCATGCCGAACGCCCAACGATTGGCGTCGTAGAACGAGACCACGCCACGAGTGAACGTGTTGGGGATGCCCGAGAACACCATCGGCGGCTCCGTCTCGCGATGGTTCTGGAAGAAGGCCTTGTTGTAGGCGCTACCGTGCGTACCGCACCCAGTGAATTGCACGATCGTGGGCCCGATCGGGGTCTCGCCGATCTTGTTGGCGAGTAGCTCCTCGAGCTTGATGACGACGTAGCCGCTGCCCACGATGTGGTGAAACCCTCCGGGGCACTCGCGCAGCACGCTGAGGGCGTCGGCCCACGCCATCAGTTGAGCCGCTCGGGTGCGACCTCGCGCGGCGCGACTTCGCCGTGCGTTAGCGTGAGCTGATCGGTCAGCATCTTGACCACGTGCTCGGTCGAGAGTTTGGTCTCGTTGCAGTAAGCGCTGATCGCGAGCACGAGCGTGCGCGTGGCGTCCGTGGGGAACAGGATCAGTGCATCAGCGCCCGTGACCTCCTCAGGCAGCCCCAACGCTTCGGCCATGAGCGTCGCGCCGGCCGTCGTCACGAACGTGGCGAACTCCTGCGCCTGGGCCTTCGTCGAGAGCTGCATCACGCCGCGGCGAATGGCCGCGTCAACACTAGCGATGGCCGTGCGACGGCGGCGTGCGAGCGTCGACACGACGCGGCGCTTGCGCTTGGTGATCGGTTTGGCCATGGGGAGAACGCTATCACGTAGGCCTGACAGGCCTAGCGGCGGTTTCTCCGCTGCATCGACGCGATCACGTCCTCGGGCACGTAGCGCAGCGTGCGCCCGCCACCACGTAGCGACGGGATCTCGCCCGCCTTCGTCATGCGGCGCACCGTAGGTACGCTGACGCCAAGAATCTCGGCCATGCGCTCGATGTCGACGACGGCCTCGTTGATGCCGCCCGGGTGCGTGGCCGCTAGCAGCTCTTGGATCGCCGCTTGGCCGATGTGCTGGATGTACGCAAGGAGATCCGCCACCGGATGGAACCAATCATCGCGAATGCGCGCCGCCTCATACTGTTCACCGATCGCCTCGGCGTGCTCGAGGGGCGTCATGGTCGAGACGAGCCCAATCAGCATCGGGTCGAACGGGTTGTCACGTGCGAGCTCAGCGAGCCGGCGGCCGATGTGCGTGCCCTTGGCGCCCTCGATCTTGATCGGGCCTGCACCGCCGGGCGGCGAGACCTGGACGAACATCACCCACGCTTGCCCGTTGCCGCTCGCGTGGGGCGCGAATGCGGAGGCAGTGGTCGGGCTGACGATGAGCATTGGGGACGCGTGATCACTCGTGATCAATCGAGCCGCCCCCGGCGCGAATGGATTCGACTAGTTGAGCATCTACGAGTGAGCATGCGTCGTCAAATGCCTACGTAACCAATTGGAATGATTTGACATTTCACTCACGTGCGCGTAGTGTTCTTGACCATGGCGCTCATCATTCGGCAGGACAACCCGGGCTCGCCCATCCGTCCGGATCGCGTCTACGCGACGGGGGTCATCTCGCCGATGAGCGGATTCTATCCGCCGAGCTCTGCCCAGCGTGTGCTACAGGCGTTCACGTCCGGCGCGCTGGGCTCGCCGACACTCATGGGGCCCCTCGCGCGCCTCGGGTACCGCGTGCGTGCGTTCTTCGCCGCGCGGCGCGCCCGTGCCTTCTCGAACCTCTCCGGCGGCAACGTCGAGGCGCTCCACGCGCAGCGCGTGGCGCCGCAGATCGCGCAGCAGGTTCGTGTCCTCGATCGCATCGCGTCGGGCCCCGCGGGCTCGTCGTCGGCGATGGTCGCGCGCAGCAACATCTTTGGGCGTCGGTACTAGGTCATGGCGAAGGTCATGACGCTCTCTGGCGCCGGTGACCTCGGTGCCCCGCCCAAGCAGGGCGAATGCAAGATGGTCTGCAACACGCGTACGGGGCGCGCCGCGAAGCTCTGCTTTGTCGGGAAGTCCTCGAAGAATCGAAGCGGCTGGCAGTTCGTAAAGGGCGGCGGCCAGCGCTGCAAGTAAGTCCGTCACCCTCAACCCCAGTCAAGGAAGGTACACGTCAAATGGCTCAGCTCCGCGGTTCCGTCAACCTGCTCGGTCTCAACGCCTACGGGCAGAACCCGGGCATGAACCCGATCTTCGGCACGCTCATCGGCGGCGGCACTGCGGCTGTCACGACGATCGCGCTCCGCCACACCGGCACCACGAACAACCCCGAGTTGTTCGGGCTCCTCGGCGGCCTCGCGGCGTCCGGCCTCATGTTCTCGATGAAGTCGACGCGCCACGCGGCGCTCGGCTCGGCGGTTGGCGCGTTCTTCGCGGCCGGCGTGGCCTGGCTCGAGAAGACCCTCTTCGGCGCGCAGACCGTTGCCGTGCCGGGCGTCGGTATCCCGACGATTCGCGGTCTCGGCATCCCCGCCGCGCGGCAGCTCAACGGCGTCGGGATCCCGAACATCTCGAACGTGAGCTCGCCCGTGGGCGTTGCCGGCAACCAGCTCGCGCAGCCGGGGCACTCCTCGCCGCCCGTGAGCCTACTCGGCACGCAGTCGCCGCAGGCGGCGCAGCTCCGCGGCATGGGCGGCCCGACGACGCACGGCCTCTCGGCGGCGTACGGCGCGACGCTCATGGGCATGGGCCGCTAACGCGACCCTGATCGAATCGCACTAGTTGTCTCTTCACGAGCGCCTCGGCGCTCGTGGGCCGAGCACCGATGAGGGTGCCATCGCGCGGGCGTCGTAGCCCGCTCGGCCCGCTGTTGCCTTCGCGAAGGGGACGTCCCCTCCGCGCGGGCGCGAACCTGTAATTTTTCAAGGAGAAGAAGACATGGCCGGCACTGTTGGTGTTGCTCCCGGAACCACGACCATCCAGATGGCGGATGGCAAGACCATCTCGATCGAGGACTGGATCGACGACAAGCTGTACTCGACGGTGCAGCTCGTGAATGCGCAGAGCTCGCCCGTCGAGGCGTTCATCGCTGGCCGCAGCCAGCCGATCTCGGGCGGCACGCGCGCGTCCACCCAGGTCGACACGAACGTTCCGCGCTCGGGCGACTCGGGTCTCATGCAGTCGTGGGAGATGTACATCTACTCCCTCTGCGTGTCCCCGGTCCGCGTGATGCGTCCGCCCACCGGCGCCGCGAACCCGACCCTGGCCGATGGCTCGGGCGCGCTCTCGAACGTCCCGACGCTGCAAACGCTGCTCTCGGTCGATCGCGTCACGTACCTCAAGTTCCGCTACAACGAGAAGGACTACTCGTACGGCGTGATGTCCGACTACCCGGCGGGCAAGGGGTACTCGGTGTTCTCGACCAACGCGATCTTCGAGAACGCGAACAACGGCGTCCCGTCGCCGCGCGACCGGCAGGCGCTCGTGCTGCCCATCTGGCTCCGCGAGAACCTCGCGTACAAGATGAGCTTCGCGCCCGAGGCGCCCCTGGTGATCAACCAGGCGGCGTCGGATGGCCAGACGGCACTGACCTTCATGGACGTGAAGACGTCCGCGTACGGTCTGATCCGCCGCAACGTGACCTAGTCGGTCACGGGCGAATCGCTCGAGACAACGGCTCCGGCTTCGGTCGGGGCCGTTTCCCGTTTCGGGCTCAGAACGGCAGCCTCGGATTAGCCTGGCGCCTGCGTGCCTCGGCCCACGCCTCGCGCTCCGTCGGGTAGGTCCAGATGCAGTGCAGATCGCCCTTGCTGTTCCTGAAGCACAGCGACCAACCAGCGGCTGAGAACTGACACACCACGTAGTGCTTGCGGATACCTCTGGGGCGCTTGCTCACGTCTCAACCCTCGCCGGTCTCGTCGACGATGAGGTGCTCGCGCACACGCGTGTGGTAGTCCGGATCGATACGACTCTGCATGGTGGATTGCAAGGCGTCGAGCACGCCAGTAACGACGACATGGGCGCCGCCGAATGCCGCCTGCTTGCGCGTGTACATCTCGCTGGTGGCGACGGTCTCGCCGTTGGCGGCGACGATCGTGAACCAGTATTGAGCCGGGTCGATCATGCGGTCCAAGGCCTGCTTGTGGATCTTGATCTTCATGCTTCTCCTGTTTCGTCGACTAGGATCATCTGCCGGAGCTTCACCGTCATCACGCCGCTCGTGGCGCCCGCGAGGGCGGTCACGATGGTGCGCGTGGTCGGCGAAGCACCGTCCGTCAGGCGGACGAGATGCCCGAACAGGCCCTTGAGCAGGCCGTCGATCTCGCTGAGGGCGGTGAACTTGTTCGGGTACGAGCTGCTCACGGCGACCGGGTTGCCGTGATTCTCGAGCGTGAACGCGTAGGCGCCGTGGCCGCGCTTCTGTAGCCGGATCTGCACTTAGTTCACGTCCTCGGCGCCACCAAGCGCGTGCACGATGGTGCGGCCCCAGAACGCAATGCCGACGACGTGGGGCACTTCGTGGTGCGGGATGCCGATGGTGCGGGCGATGAAGCCCACCACGGTCGTCCATTCCTCGACCTCGCGCTTGCCGTTCACGGTCTCGCGCAGTGACTGGCGATCGACGAACATCTGGACCACGTCGTCGACCTTGAGCGGGGCGAGAAAGCTCGCGAGCTCCTTGTCGGCATCGGCGCGTTTGAACACCTCGGGCCAGGCCGAGGGCCCCTTCGAGATGTACGCCTTCGGGGTCACCTCCGGGCGAGTGAAGTGGAGGTCACGGGCGGGCTTCGGCAACGTACTGACAGCCATTTGGACTTGGCTCCGGGGTATGGGTTAGGATGACGAGACCATGAGCGATACCGAGTTTCCGATGAACGCGCCCGCAGGTACGGCCCCCGGCGGGAAGGGTCTGCCGATCCTCGGGCGCATCCCGTGGGCGATGTCCGGCGAGATGACCGTGACTTCCGCGATGCCTCCGACCCAGTTGCCGAGTGCGACCTTCGCGAACAACTTCTCCAAGACGTTCGAGATCCACGAGATCACGTTCGCGTGCGTCGGGCTCGACAACAACGGCGTCGCGTTGCCCCTCAAGACCCAGCCCAGCCAGTTCGCGCTGCAGAGCATGGTGCGCGTGTTCTTCCAGGACTTGCTGTTCACGCAGCCGCTCACCAAGGTGGCGACGAAGATCGCCACGCTGACCGAGGGTGACGCTACCAATCGGTGGCGCTGGAAGGCGCCGTACAACCTGCGCAACCAGGGCAACATCGTCGCCACGCTCGAAGGCCTCACGTTTCCGAGCGGCGAGAGCGTCGATCTGATCAGCATTGCCGTTGTGATCACGTTCAAGGGCTACTTGCTCGTGCAGGGTACGGGCGACTTCACGCCGTAAGGGCATCGGAGCCACCTACTCTAGCGCGAGGGGCTGACACTCATGGCCGCAGAATCTTCGTTCATCACGCTCACGCTCCCCGAGGTCGACTCGGGCATGGGTGACGGCAAGGTTGTCGTGATCGCGCAGGCTCCCGCGGATCGTTGGATCCGCGTCCAGGCTCGCAACATCTCGTTCGGCGCAGGTTGCCGCATCTCGGACAGCGAGAGCGCGCTCGCACTCTTCCCCAACGACTCGAACACCTACTTTTTGCCGGCGGGGGCCTGTGACGTCTTCGTGCTCTGCCCCGGTCAGCGGCTGTTTGCCTCGAGCGCCAGCGAGACCGCCAAGCTCTGTTTGGCCATCTCCTGGGCGCTTCCCTCCGACGTCTCCCCGGCGAGGCTGCTCAGCCTGTAGTACAGTCGGCTGATGGCGGATCAGGCCACTCGGCTCAAGACCATCGCAGACAACCTCGAACAGAGCTACCAGTCGTTGCGCCTCGCCGGCGCGAACATCGCGGGGCTCTTGCAAGTCGGCAAGGCGACCTGCGAAGAGGTGCGGGCCTACAACATGTGGGCGACCGCCATCTACAACACGCAGAAGGGCATGCTGCTCACGCTGCGTCAGCACGGCGAGACCGGCGTGCCTGCCGCGCCTCCGACACCGTTGTTCTTCACGTGGAAGGGCTCGGGCGGAACCAACATCGACTGCAACACGGCGACCAAGACGTTGCAGGGTGCGATGAAGGCCGCCCTCCGGGGCGCGAGCTCGGCGAGCTTCCTCTCCACCAACGAGATCAGCATTCAGACCGACGATCAGCACGCGCTCGCCCCCGAGAACAGCCCATCGTTCGCGACGCTCGCAGCGCTCGTGCAGTCGCGCGAGATGGCCAAGCAGGCGGGCCTGGGCGCAGTCGGCGTCATCATCGCCATCGCCGGCATCGCCATCGCGATCTCTGTCGCGATCGCCGCCATCATGAAGTACCTCGAAGTCTCCGAGGTTGCTGAGAGCAACACCGAGCAGGTGCGCGAGCAGTCGAAGGCCTTTGCGGTCTACACGGCCGCGCGGCTCGACTGCTTTCGGAGCTGCCTCGGCGAGGGCAAGACCTCGGAGCAGTGCGCGCCGGTCTGCGATCGCCTCGTCGACAAGCCGAGCTTCTTCGCGCCGGGGTCCGGCGGTAAGTGGGGCGCGCTGCAATGGATCGGCTTCACCGTCGTCGCTGGTGTCGGCACCGTCGCTGCCCTGAAGCTCTACCAGCGCCACAAGGAAGGTCGGCCGCTCCTCGAGCTGCCCGACCCGCCCGACTACGCTGAAGCCCCGTAGGCGGATCTGGTAGGCTCGGGGGATGCGCATTGACGATCTCACCCGAATGGGCGCCACAATTGGCCATGTTGCCCCGGTCACACACGGCCCTGACGTGCTCAACCACAACGGCCCGATCGTGTTCACGTTCGAGGGCCCGAAGGCCAACATGCCCTTCGATCTGCCGCCGCGGCTGCACGCCGACAACTTCACCGCCGTGTTGGGTGAACGCGCCGCGCCAAAGCCTGGCCGTGTAGTGCGTGGGGTTCGCGCCATGTTCCGTGCGGCGCACACCATCCTCGACGCGATCGAAGATGCGATCGAGCTCGCGATCGCCTCACAGACCCCATCGGATCCTGGCAGCCCCACGCAGTAAGCTTCGGGCATGAGCAGCGGCAACGATCTCGTTCACGTCAAGGCGATGATCATCGTGTTCGCGATGAAGGATTGCCCCCATTGCGAGGAGTACAAGCCGCTCCTTGAGCGCGAGCTCAAGCGCTTCCAGGCTGCCGGGTTCCCGTTCGACATCTACGACGGGAAGATGGTGCCGCCGGGGCGCATCCCGGTGCTGTTCCTCGACGCGACGACGCCGGATCCGACCATCCAGAAGCTCATGGACGACTATGGCGTCGAGGGGGTGCCGGTGACGCTCCTGCTCACGCGGAGCGCGAGGCCGTGGAAGCACGAGGGCCCCCTGCCTCCCGATCAAATCTACGAGTTGCTGCATTCTGCAGCGCTAGCGAATCGCTGATGCGTTATGCAGCACGCAGCCTGAGGGGCATTTCCGATCTGGGTGCATCCGCTGATAAGATCGGTGGAAGTAGTCATGCAGCCCACGTCGATGCCCCTTTCATCCGTCCCGGCCGTGCCCGATCAGTGGGCGCAGTTCGGCATCGTCGGCATCGTCGCCTTTCTGTTCTTGGTGGCGGTCGTCTACTTGTTCCTGCGCTCTGACAAGCGCGAGGCGAATCACCTCGTCGAGCGGCTCAAGGTGGAGTCCGCGCGCAGCGATCAGGAGGAGAAGTTCGCCGTCGAGCGCGAGGGTTGGAAAACCGAGCGGGCGCTCATCGTTGCCGACTTCGAGCGCAAGCTCCGGGAAGCCGTTGAAAAGCAGTCCATCGACCTCCGTAGCGAACGCGAATCACACGCGCAGATGTTGCGCACCGAGCGCGAAGCCAATCGGCAGCACGAGGATCTCGTGCGCAAGGAGTTCACCGAGCTCATGGATCGTGTCAGCTCCCAGCAGTCGGAGTCGGCGGACAAACTCCGTGACCTTCTCAGCCGGTTCTATGACCGTTTCATCTCACCCGGATCGCGCGGCGGGTAGGCGCGAGGCGTGCAAGCGCCTCACACGGAACAGCCCCATCAAGGCATGACGCGTAGATCTCACCCCGGCGGGGTGATAGCGTCGATGGGGTAACTTCACGGAAGGCCCAAATGTCGCATCGTCCCCCTGCCGCTCGCCCATCTCGCCCTCGAGCTGATGGCTCCATCGGAGTCCTTCCCGTAGCACGTAAGCACGCAGAGCGCGCGATCGACGCGAACAAGCGCGTGTGCAGCGCCGCCGACCGCTTGCTCGAGGAGCTCGACGAGGTCACCGCGCCGCACGGCATTCCGGTGACGGGCCTCTCCGACGAGGACTCGCTCGTCATCGCGATCGCTGACGTCCGCGCTGCCGGCGCCGCGCGCAGCTAGCTGACAGCCCCACGCGCTAGGGTCGGCGTATGAAGCTCGAAGAGCTGCTCCAGTGCGCGCGCAACCTCAAGCCCTCAATTGTCGGGTGGCCCCAAGGGCACCCGCGTCTCCCCGACGCGGATCTCGTCAACGTGACCCTGCTCGTTGATAGGTTGATTCAGCTCTCCGGCGTCAGCTTCCCATGTGGCTTCCCCGAGCCCACGCTCGCTAAGGACGAGGCCGGCAACGGTGTCGTCATGTACGACGGGCATGGCTACACGCCCGACGAGGCGCGCGGCATCGCCATCGCGATGCTCTACAAGGCCGACGAAGCCGAGGCCGTGTCGTGAAGCTCCCACCGAGCCTGCAGGCCGTGTTGCGGGAGCTCAAGGGCCGCCCGGCAACGGCCATGGAGATCATCACCGTACTGCACCCGGATGGGCCCGTCCTTGGGGTGTTCGATCAGCTAATGGCACGCGGGTTCATCACGGGGGATGTTGGCGCCATCGGCGGCTGGAACCCGCACATGACCGTGTTCGAGATCACCGGCCTTGGCGAGCAGGCGCTCGCGATGCACGACGGCGCACAGCGGGGCCAGGCCATGCTCGATCGGTTCGATCTCGTCGTCGCCAAGGCACGCGAGGAGTACCGCGCGTTTCTTGAGGCGGGGCACATCCCGACAGACATCGAGGTCGGCGTGGTCTCCTCGTCGCACGTGTTGAAGGTTTGGCTTCGCGCGCCATTCTGGGAGCCCGCGCATGCGTTGGTGCTGCGATGAAAAGTTCGAGACCCGCCAAGCCGTGAGGCCTGACGGGTCCGTTACTGTTTCCACACGTGGTGGATCAGCTACGCGCTAGCTTAGCGCAGGCGCGCGGGCGAGAGCTCGGTGAACTGCGTCGAGACGCAGTTGCGGAACTTCGAGCCCTTGAGGTTCTTGCGCGAGCACGAGCGCGAAGCCGCCGCGAGCGTCTTCTTGAACGGGTTCAGGTGCCCGGTCTTGGGCTTCGGACGCGGGCCGCACGCTGGTCCGCTCTTGCCGGCGAACTCGATCGTCTTGCCGCGCTTCGTCTTGAACTTGATGGTGGTCCGCTTGCAGCCGGACTTGGGCTTCTGCTTGGCCATGATCCTGTAGCTCCTTCTAGCGCCGGACGTTACGAACCTGCGTCGCCGGGCGCGGAGCGGGACGCGGGCCAGTAGGAGCCACCGGCCGCACGGGGCGCGTGCAGCACGAAGGCGTGCTCGGGGGCTTACCCTGACTCATGGGCCCAGCATATCACGCCTACGTTGACGTAGGCGCGGCGTGCTAGGGCCGTTCGGGTGACCAACGCGAGGCCACCCATGCGCCCACCACGGTTGCGAGGAGGCCGGCAGCGGCGAGCGTACCGCCGGCCCCAACAACGCTACCCGGCCCGACGATCGGCCGGCCACAGATCGGAAGGTCGCCCCATGACGGGCGGCCTTGCCCGAGCTGCTCGAGGGTGAGTTGCACTTGCCGCGCCCCGATCGGTGTCTTGTCCGTCTGCCCCTTGAGCGGCGCACGCGCGAAGATGCTCCACGGGTCGACGTTGGGGAGAGCCCCGACCCAGAACTCGCCCTCACGCGCGCGGTTGATCACGTGCGCGCGAACGCCGCTCGAGAGGATCGGACGCGTGCAGCTTCCGCAGCGCTTTCCGCTGCCACCAGTGTCCGGGTAATACTCGAGCCCGACCTGATCGACGGCGCCGCGCCCGAAGTTGGCGCTGGCCCCGGACAGCACGAACTTCGCGAGCATGACGGTGAGGGCAGTGGGGTCCCTCGACGTTGCCGCCCACCGACCATATGGGGCGCTGTCGACGCCGCTCGGGGGGTGGATCGGGCCGTAGAAGCCGCGGTTGGGATGCCCCGCCTTCTGGCGATAGAGCAGGATGCCCGTGACGCCGGCGAGGCGCCACTGCCGCGAGCGGTTCACGGCGATCTCCCCAACGAGCACACGCTCCTCGACCGTGCCAGAGCCCTGCTCGCTTTGCATGTAACGCGCGAGCGTGTACTCGTCGAGTGTGAGCCCCGGCGGGACCTCGGCGAACGATGTCAGCTTCTCGGCGCACCGCGCGCGCATCGTCTCCGGCGCGCACGGGGCATTGCCCGTGCTCGAGTTGACGGGGCATCCCACTGACAACGGGATGTTGTACTCGGCGATGCCGCGAAACTTGTCGAACTTCTCGTGCCACCACGGTAGGCAGTCGATGGGCGTCGTCATGGGGTGGTTTCAGGATACCCCCGCCCCCGTGATAGGGTCTACTTCTATGGGTGACGCCAACGTCGTGAACCTACAGCGTGCGCTCAACCGCTTTGCGGCGAGCGTTGGTTTCACCCCGATCGCCGCGGATGGCGTGGTGGGCACGCAGACCTTGATCACCACCAAGCGGGTGCTCACGTACATCGCCGTTGATCTGACCGAGACGGGTGAACCGTTCTCGCAACAGGCGAGCTACTTCGACGCGAAGACGACCACGAGCACGACGGTGCTCGCGGTGAGCTCCGCCCAGCTCGCGGCCTTCTTGAACCAGGTCGCAACGGCTTGGGCGCTGCCCGTCACGGGACCGGGCATGATCATCCCGGGTGCTGGCGGGGGTACTGTCATCGGCACCAAGCCGGGCCTCGCGACGTCGCTTGTCGGGGGCTGGTACAAGCTCGCCGCGTGGCAGAAGGTCGGCGCGGTGTTGCTCGCGATCATCGCGGCCTTGTGGGGCGCCAAGCAGTGGAAGGCCCGTAAGGGGGGCGTGTAATGGCTGAGACAGTCCGTTTTCCGATCATCCGCGCCAGCATCGGGCCGGGCAAGACCTTGCCCTCCGAGGACGATCAGGTTCTCGTGCTCGTCAGCGCGCAGGATTCCTTTCCCCAGGGCGGCGGCAACAACTTCGTGGCGCTCGCGCCATGGAAGCAGATCGCGGCGGGCTCCGAGACGCCATACACCGATGTCGTGATCGAGTTCATGTACGCGGGCCCCGGTACGCCGAGCTCGTTCCAGATCGGCGATGGAACTGCCACGACGGCGCTCGGGCTGTTCGGCGAGATCACGGTCCCCTTCAAGGGTGCTACCGCGCCGCAGCGCTTTCTGTTGGGCCGGCTCGGCCTCAATCAGGGCACGGTCGCCCCGACGATTCCGATCATCTCTTCGACGGTCGGATTCGCGCAGGAGGTGTGCAGCGTCGCCGTGTACGACAAGCTCGCCATTGGCGGCATCAACACCGTCGTGAGCGTCACCGAGTCGTACCCGATCACGGTACGTGCACGTCCGATTCGTCGTCGGTACTACGGAGGCTAAGCCATGAGCAAGTGCAACGGCTTCGTACCCGGTGGGGGCGGCGGCGATGGTGGTGGTCCGTCCATCCAGACGATCTCCGCCGGAACGACGGTGGCGACCGGCCCGTTGGTCGCGTTCGGCAACGCCAACGGCGTGACCTTCGGCGTCAACGGCAACACGGTCACCGCGAGCATCGTCGCGGGCGGTGGTGGTTCCGGGTCCGGTGTCGGCCTATCGGCCGGCACGACCAACGCGACCGCCGGCGTGGTCGTGTTCTCGAACTCGAACTCGATCTCGTTCGGCCTCAACGGCCAGACGATGACGGCGCAGTTCTCGTACACCCAGAGCACGGCGCCGGGTGCGATCGCCGCTGGATCGCAGACCGCAGGCTCGGGCACGGTGGTGCTCGCCAACAGCAACGGCGTCACCTTCGGGATGTCGGGCAGCTCGCAGGTGACGGCGAGTGTCTCGAGCCTCGTTTACTCGAACTCGAACAACATCACGTTCGGCCTCAACGGGTCGACCCTGACGGCGTCGGCGTCCTACTCGAACTCGACCGCCCCCGGGGCCTTCGCCGCCGGCACTCAGACCGCAACGTCAGGCACGGTCGCGCTCGTCAACTCGAACGGTCTCACGTTCGGGATGTCCGGTAGCTCCCAGGTCACTGGCTCGTTTTCGACGCTGGTTTACTCCAACTCCAACAACGTGACGTTCGGGCTCAATGGCTCAACGCTCACCGCTTCGGCATCACAGAGCTCGCTCAGCTTCTCGAACGCCAACGGCGTCACCTTTGGCACCAACGGCTCGACGCTCACTGCCTCGGTGGCGGCGCAGACCTCGCTCGTGTTCTCGAACTCCAACGGCCTCACCTGGGGCACTAACGGGTCGACGATCACGGGCAGTTTCAGCTCGCTCTCGTTCGCTAACGCGGGCGGGGTGAGCTTTGGGCTCAACGGCTCGACGCTCACGGCCGCAGCCCCTGCGGCGACGAGCCTCGTGTTCTCGAACTCGAACAACGTCTCGTTCGGGACCAACGGCAGCACGATCACGGCGACGGCGAGCTTCCCGGCGCAGGTCCCGTTCGGGGTGTCCGCCGGGACACAGAGCGTCAGCACCGGCACGCTGGTGTTCTCGAACTCGAACGGCGTCACGTTCGGGATGAGCGGATCGTCGCGGATCACGGCCTCGGTCGCGGCGCAGACGGCATTCGTGTTCTCGAACTCGAACAACGTCTCGTTCGGGACCAACGGCAGCACGGTGACGGCGACGGCCACGTTCTCGCAGTCGACGGCGCCCGCCGCGATCTCGGCGGCAGGGTCAAGCCGCACGTCGGGCACGATCGTGTTCTCGAACTCGAACAACGTGTCGTTCGGGATGAACGGCGGCACGATCACTGCGACGGCGAGTTTTCCGGGTGGCGGCGGTGGCGGATTCTCGGGCAGCTACTGGGCCCCTGCTGGGAACTTCCCGAACAACCTCGGGATCACTTGGAACCAGAGCCAGTTCAGCGTGCAGCGGGTGTCGGCGGGGATGTCGTTGTCCGCGACGCGCATGGATCTGCTCGTCGAATACGGCTCGACGGTGTCTGACGCCACGTTCTCGTATGGGGCCACGCTCTACACCATCAACTCGACCGGCGGCTATGCTCAGTCGGTGAGCTCCGCGACTGTGACGGCCGCCCTCGGCGCGGCCACCGGCATCCGCTGGCGCTCGATGCCGCTCGGGACCTGGAACATCACCCCGGGCGAGTACCTGCTCGGCATCAACGGCGCGTATTCATACGCTGGTACCCAGCCACCGACCTGGATGCACTACGGTGCGCTCATCCCGCCGCAGATCGAGGGCACGGGCAACGAGCCGTTCCTCGCCAATGGCGTGTTTGCGAACACCCTCAACGTCACGCAGACGGTGAGCGCGATCTCCACGAATGCGGTGACCAACCAGTTCGCCAGCTATGCCATCGCGCAGCCCTACGTGCGCTTCGTTGGAGCGTCGGCGTAACTCATGGCGGATACGCAGCCCATCGCGTTTGGTTCTTACCAGGCCTCGAGCATGCGCCTGGGCGGTGCGAACCCGTACCCGCAGGGGTCGATCTCGGCGGCTATCGTCGAGCTTGGCAACTCGGTCGTCTCGTCGATCACGTCGATGGGGACGGACACGAAGTACGTCGAGCTGATCTTGAACAACCGGGGCCCCAACACCGGCGGCGCCGGCAATGGGCTCACCCTCGTCGGCGGCCTTGCCGGATACCGCATCAACTTCCCAGGCACTGTGGATGCCGGGACCGCCGGCGTGCAGGGCACGCTGGGGATGATCAGCGGGGTCTCGTGGAACAGCGGATCCCCCGTGGTGTTCTCGAACGGCCTCATGTTCTTCGACAACGCCAACGGGGTGACGTTCGGCGGGTCTGTCAGCGGGCAGAGCATGACGATCACGGGCTCTGTCGTGGGCGGCGGGTACGCGCTACAAGCCGGCACCCAGAACGCCTCGAGCGGCACCGTGCGCTTCGAGAACTCGAACGGCGTCACGTTCGGAATGAGTGGCAACAGCCGGGTGACGGCGTCGGTGGCTGGCGTGTCGGCGGTGTCGGCGGGCACCAACGTGATCAGCAACGGCACCGCGGTGTTCTCGAACTCGAACGGTGTCAGCTTCGGCGTCAGCGGCTCGACGGTTACTGCGCAGCTCGTTCCGGCGCGTTACTGGGACGTGAACACGCCCATCACGTCGATGGCGTTCCGCCCGCTGTCATTCGGCTCGGTCACCCTGCAACGCGTGCAGATCCCACGCATGTCCGCAACGCGGATGGAGCTCGCGGCCGAACTACGCCAGGTCGGTAACGACGCCATCACGCTCGCCCTGGGGGCCGGGCTCTACGGCATCTCGGGATCGACGATCACGTTGCTCTCTACGGCCTCGGTTGGGCTCAACCTCACGCGGGTGTCGCTGTCGACCTCGAATCCGCTCATCATCGAGAACCAGACCGGGTACCGTTGGCGATCGATTCCGCTCGGGACGTGGAGCATCACACCGGGCGAGTACATGCTCGCGTTGGCGTACAACTACACGAACAGCGGCGGCTTCGCGATCTCCTTCGATCCTTGGGGCAACGTGGTTTCGCAGGCGATCTACGCCCCCGGTGATACGACGGTCAACTACTCTGCCTACTTCGCCAACGGGATCTTGGGCAGCACGCTTGCCGATGTGACCGCCTTTCCGAGCTCGTTGCAGCTTTCGCAGATCAACCAGACCGTGGCTGAGGCGCAGAACTCGCCGTACTTGCGTCTCGTCGGTACCGGAGGTTAACCGTGGACACGCAGCCGATTGTCCGGGGCTCGTATGGATCCTCCAACGCGCGCCTAGGAGGCGCGAACCCATACCCGCAGGGGTCGGTGATCGATGCGATCGTCGAGCTTGGCAACTCGGTCGTCTCGTCGATCACGTCGATGGGGACGGATACGAAGTACGTCGAGCTGCGGCTCAACAATCGTGGGCCCAACACCGGCGGCGCCGGCAACGGCTTGACGCTGGTGGGCGGGCTCGCCGGCTACCGCATCAACTTCCCGGGCACCGCTGACGCTGGTACGGCGGGGGTTCAGGGCACGCTGGGGATGATCAGCGGGGTCTCGTGGAACAGCGGATCCCCCGTGGTGTTCTCGAACGGCCTCATGATGCTGTCGAACGGCAACGGCATCACGTTCGGCGGCTCGATCGATGGCAACTCGTTGTCCCTGACGGGGTCTTCAGCCGGCGTCAAGGCGCTCGCTGCTGGCACCCAGACCGCAACCTCTGGCACCGTCGTGTTCTCGAACTCGAACGGCGTCACGTTCGGGATGTCGGGCAGCTCTCAGGTCACCGCCAACTGGGGTGGAGTCAAGAGCGTCGCCGCTGGCGGCTCGACGATCCCGGCGACCGTTGTGCTTGGTAGCGCCGACGTCAACTTCGGGATCGCTGGGGTGACGGTCACGGCTGCGCCATTTCGTGTGTCCATGTCGGCCAACAGTGACTCCCCAATCCACCCGGAAGGCCGGGCGGCGATCACGCAGCAACCTGGGGTTGGTGGATCCTCGTCGTACTACGCCAGCTTTCAGCGCCTATCGTTCGCTAATGCGCTCTCGGCGACGCGCTTCGATATCGTGGCCCGGATGTTCGGGACGGCTAGCACCGCGAGCTCGATCCAGACACGCTACCCGGGCGGGTCGATCACGATCGTGGCAGCGATCTACACGATCAACAACTCGACGATCGGGTCTGTCAGTTCAGCGTCAACGCAGATCAGTTGGGAGCGGCAGTTCACTGACGAGTTCGTCGGTACTGAGTGGTACCGGGGGCAAAGTGGGTGGCGATGGCGTTCGATGTCGCTTGCGGATGGCGGTTGGAACGTCACCCCCGGTGAGTACATGGTGCGCATGCACATGTCGATGGGGGCCCTGCAGTCCGCCGACGACTTCATCTATTTCGAGGTCCCGGCGGCGTACTACAACGGTGGGCCCGGGGTCCCGATCCTGCCTCCGGGGGTATCGACCATACAGACGTTGCCGTACTTCGCGAACGGCGTGTACTCGGCGACGGTCAACGTCAACCCGACGACGCTGGGCACGGTACATGTCTCCGAGATCCAATCGAATAGCGTCGCGCAGCCGTACTTTAGGCTGATCGGTAGCGCTTAGATTAGAGTAGGGGTCGATGGCCGACACTCAGCCTCAAGTAACGGGCAGCTACGCGTCCGTTCAAGACGGCACGTCAACGCTCGGGATCCAGCGGCTCGTGGTCGGGCGTTCGGACGACGCGGGCGGGCACACGATTCAGTTCGGCCAGAGCACGAATCCGCTCGAGTTGCACGCCCCGACGGGGCCGTACACGTTGACGTTGCCGCAGGGCAACGGGCGCCTGGGCCTTGTCTCGGCGATCGTCGTCAGCGATCAGACCTTCACCAACGGACAGGTTGCCTTCGGGGTCAGCAACGGCCTCACGTGGGGCATCTCCACTGACGGCAGCTCGGCCACCATCACCGGATCGATCCCGCTCTACTCGAGCGTCAGTTTCGCCAACGCGAACAATGTGACGTTCGGGCTCGCGGGCTCGACGCTCACTGCTAGCGCCAGCTACAGCCAGTCGACGGGGCCGGGGGCCATCAGCGCGGATGGGGGCGCGATCACGAGCGGCACCGTGTTGTTCTCGAACTCCAACGGGGTCTCGTTCGGGGTAGCCGGCCAGACGGTCACCGCCAGCGTGGCGGCGCAATCGGTGGCCCCGGGGGCACTCGCCGCCGGCACGCAGACGGCCACCAGTGGCACCGTCGTGTTCTCGAACTCGAACGGCGTCACGTTCGGGATGTCGGGGAGCTCGCAGATCACCGCCAGCTATAGCCAGAGCACGGCCCCGTCAGCGGTTGGGGCCGGGGTATCTAACATCACAAGCGGTTCGGTCTACTTCTCGAACTCGAACAACGTCACCTTCGGCGCCAACGGGCAGCGCATCACTGCCTCGGCCAGCTTCGCCCAATCGACCGCCCCCGGCGCGATCGCGGCTGGAACCCAGACCGCCACGAGCGGAACCGTCGTGTTCTCGAACTCGAACAACATCACGTTCGGGATGTCGGGGTCGTCGCGCATCACTGCGAGCGCGAGCTTTCCCGCGGAAACCCCGTTCGGGGTGTCGGCTGGTACCCAGAGCGTCTCGACGGGAACGCTCGTGTTCTCGAACTCGAACGGCGTCACGTTCGGGATGTCGGGCAGCTCCCAGGTCACTGCGAGTGTGAGCTCGGTGGTGTTCTCGAACTCGAACAACATCACGTTCGGCCTCAACGCGTCGACGCTAACGGCATCGGCAAGTTACAGCCAGAGCACGGCTCCCGGCGCGTTCGCTGCCGGCACGCAGACGGCCACGAGCGGTACGATCGTCCTCGCGAACTCGAACGGGCTCACGTTCGGGATGAGCGGATCGTCGCAGATCACGGGCAGCTACAGCCAGTCGACGGCGCCCAGCGCGATCGGTGTGGCGGCCTCGACGGCCTCGAGCGGCACGGTCGTCTTCGGTGACGCGAACAACCTGACGTTCGGCATGGTGGGCAACACCGTCACCGCGTCGGCGAGCTTCCCTGCACAGAGCACCGCCCCCGCGGCCATCTCCGCCGCTGGTAGCTCGGTCTCGAGCGGCACCGTCGTCTGGTCCAACAGCAACAACGTCTCGTTCGGAATGAACGGGAACACGATCACGGCAACGGCCACGTTCGCGGGGGGCGGTATCGCTGCCGCAGCCGGCACCCAAACCGCCACGAGCGGGACCGTTGTCCTTGCGAACAGCAACGGCTTGACGTTCGGGATGTCGGGCAGCTCCCAGGTCACGGGTTCGTTTTCTACCGTCGTGTTCTCGAACTCGAACAACGTCACGCTCGGCTACAACGCCGGCACGCTGACTGCGTCGGCGAGCTTTCCCGCGGAAACCCCGTTCGGGGTCTCGGCAGGCACGCAGAGTGTCAGCACGGGAACGCTCGTGTTCTCGAACTCGAACGGCGTCACGTTCGGGATGTCTGGTTCAAGCCGCGTTACCGCGAGCGTCAGCTCGGCGACCTTCTCGAACTCGAACAACGTCACGTTCGGCGTCAACGCGGGGACGGTGACCGCCAGCGCCAGTTTCAGCCAGAGCACGGCGCCGAGCGCGATCTCGGCGGCTGGCGCCTCGGCCTCGAGCGGCACGGTGGTGTTCTCGAACTCGAACAACGTCTCGTTCGGGATGAACGGGAACACGATCACCGCGACGGTCACCACGCCGAGCCAGGTCCCGTTCGGGGTGTCTGCCGGGACGCAATCGGTCTCGACGGGGACCCTCGTGTTCTCGAACAGCAACGGGGTCACGTTCGGGATGAGCGGATCGAGCCGCGTGACGGCGTCGGTCTCGAGCGTCGTGTTCTCGAACTCGAACAACATCACGTTCGGGCTCAATGCGGGCACCCTCACCGCAACGGCCACGTTCTCGCAATCGACGGCCCCCGCGGCGATCAGCGCTGCCGGCAGTTCGGTCTCAAGCGGCACCGTGGTGTGGAGCAACGCCAACAACGTCTCGTTCGGCATGAACGGCAATACGATCACCGCCACGGCGACCTTCGCCGGGGGCGGGGGCGTCGCCGCCGCCGCTGGGACGCAGACGGCAACGTCGGGAACGGTCGCCTTCGCGGACAGTAACGGCCTGTCGTTCGGCATGTCGAACAGCTCGCAGATCACCGCGAGCTTCGAGGCCATCAAATCGGTTGTCGCCGGTACACAGACCGCGGTCGGACCCCAACTCAGCTTCAACAATAGTTGGGGCGTGCTGTTCGGGATGGTGAACAGCGCCAGCATCACGGCGCGGCTGCAGTTCGACAACGCGTTCGCGGCTGGCGGCAACGTCCAGTTCGGGGTGACCAACAGCTCGATTTGGGGCTCGGCGCCGGCGCCGATCACGCTCTCGGCGGGGACCAACGTCATCGCGGTAGGCACTGCCGTGTTCTCGAACTCCAACGGGGTCAGCTTCGGCATCAACGGCAACACGATCACCGCAAGCGTCGCGCCTGGCGGTGGTGGCGGCGTCGCGGTGTCCGCCGCCGGCAGCTCGGCATCGACTAACACCATCGTGTGGTCGAACTTCAACAATGTCTCGTTCGGGATGAACGGGGACACGATCACCGCCACGGCCACGTTCGCGCAGTCGACAAACCTTGCCGCGCTCGCCGCGGCTGGCGGCACGATCACGACCGGGACCGCGAGCTTCTCAAACGCCAACGGCGTGAGCTTCGGCGTGAACGGCCAGACCGTCACCGCCTCGGTGGCGGCACAGACGGCGTTCCAGTTGTCGAACAGCAACGGGATCTCGTTCGGCACGAACGTCTCTACCGTCACCGCGACCTTCGCGGGGATCAAGAGCGTCTCGGGCGGCACCACCCAGGTCACCAACGGCGAGCTCGTGCTCTCCAACGCCAACGGAGTGACCTTCGGCGTCAACGGCAACACCGTCACCGCCTCGGTCGCCGCCGGCGGTGGCGGTGGGGTTGCAATCTCCGCCGGCACCCAGACCGCGACGTCGGGCACGGTCGTGTTCTCGAACTCCAACGGCGTCTCCTTCGGTCTGAACGGCCAGACCGTCACCGCCGCCGTTGGCAAGGTCGCGAACATCAGCTACTTCACGGCACACAACTTCCTCAGCGCATCGGGCGCGGCCGTGGTCACCACCTCCGGCAATCTCAGCCTGCAGCGCATCGTCGTGAACGCACCGCTACCGGCCACGCGCCTCGAGATATTTGCCAGCCACACGGTGAACGGCAGCCAGGCCGGCTCATACACGATGCGCGCCGCGCTCTACTCCATGGCGGGCACGTACATCACGCAGCTGTCCAGCAACTCGCAGTCGTACACCTTCGGTACGGGGTCGACCAACTCGTTCTCGGTGTACGGCGGCCACTCTGGCATCCGCTCGCGCAGCATGTCCGTGAGTTGGTCGATCGAGCCGGGCGAGTACATGCTCGCCCTGATGATCTCGAACTCCAACCCGGCTGGCACGACGGGCTCGTGGACTGTGTATGGCAAGTCGGTGCTCGCGCAGTTGGCGCCTATCGGCACGAATGGAACGAGTAACCAGGTCTGGAAGGACTGCGTCTATACGGCGTCGGCTTCGAGCTTCATGGACAGCATCCAACTGGTCCAGGTGCAACAGTCCGTCACTGGTGCCCTGCGCCAGCCCTACGTCGAGCTGGCCGGCACGTTCTAAGGCTTCACGGCTTGGAGCTTGGCCTCCCAGTCGCTGATCTGGTTGATCTGGTGGGTCATCTTGAGCCGTGCCGCGTCGGGGTGCAGGAGCGTCAGATCCTGGCTGACCATCGGGTTCGCGCCGCCGATGAAGTTGCACCGCACGTTGTAGTGATCGAGCATGTTGCCCTTGCGGAACTCGGGGTTCAGGTACGCGAACGTCTCGGCGACGATGTAGCGCGTGTGGGTCGGGTCCTGAAAGCCGCGGTTCGAGAACGCGTTGGGGACGACGATCGTCATCCAGGCCCCGGGGGCCATGATGCGCCAGCACTCGTCGAAGAACGCGAAGAACGGGTTCTGCCCGTTGACGAGTGGGTACTGCGGGATGTGCTCGATGTAGTGGGAGCAGTAGAGCTCGGCGACGCTCGAGTCCGGGATCGGGGCGCCATCGACCTGCCACGGGAACTGGTTCAGGTCCCACACGTGCTGGGCCTTCTCGTAGATGTCGATGCCCTCGAAACCCTCGCGCGGGCGTTGGCCGCAGGCGAGATCGAAGCGGCGAGTAGCGGTGGGCTGAGCGATGATCGGGGGCGTCGTCATGGGAGCTGCAAAACCTTTCTGATGTGGGAGCCAACAGCGGTGTAGGAGAAACGTTCCGGGAAGTCGTAGAAGAGGGATTGAGCGGGCCGTGCCGTCGTCGCGCGCTGCATCGCCAGCGCGAGCTTGGCGTGGTTAACGGTGATCCAAGCGTCGCGGCACGACAGGCCCTGTGGGCGGTGCCCGTCGCAGATGACAAGATCCGGCCGGCTCTCGACGAGTTGCGCCGACGCGGAGCTCAAGAAGAAGTCGCTGCCGAGGCCCATCGGGGCGATCACGTGTTTGCCCGCGAGCACGGCCTCGAACGCGGCCAAGCCCCAGGCTTCGCCGTGGCTCGCGGTCACGAAGCAGTCGTGATTGCGCAACGTCGCGTTGCGCCGATCGGGCGGGAAGTCATCGTGTACGACGCGCAGGGCCGGCAAGTCTGAGGCCCCGATCGCAGCGATCTTGGTCGCATCGTCGAGCTCCTGGCTGTACGCGCCACGCAGGTAGAGCGTGAGCTCGACGGGGTCTGCGGTCTTGAACGCGGCCGTGTACGCGCACAAGAGCCCGCGCAGATTCTTCCGCGGGGAGCTGTCGCCGCGGTAGTAGAACCGATAGAGGGGGCTCGGCGTGGCCGGTTGCTGGTGATCGCGGTCTGCATTGTACGCGTGCGGGATCCAGTCCGTGAATGGCTTCGGGCTGGGGGTCGGGCTCCACACATGATCGAACTTGGCGAGCGCGGCAAGGAGCGCTGGGTCCGTGGGGGTGGCGACGCCCTCCCACGTCGTGTAGACCGCCGTCTCGACGCCATCGAAGCGCGAACTATCCATGCGCAGGGATTCCAGCTCGCGCGCGGCGGCGAGTGGCTGCAGATGGATGAGCAGGAGATCCGGCGTGCGCGTCCAGCGATTGAAGTGCGGCGCAAGCGGGGCTGCGTCGCCTTCCCAGCCTGCCATCGCGCCGTGGCGCCCGATGTCCAGTTCGATGCCGGCGGCGAGGATCGATCGGCACAACCCGGTGCCTGCCTCGCCGTAGCCTGAGCGCCCGCCAACGTGGCCGTAGTAGCGGATCAGCACACGATCACCACATCTGCTTGCCGGTGGGGTCCGCGAGATCGATGTGCCCGACGCGAACGCGCGTGTCGACGGCGAACCGCTTGCCTTTGCGCTTGGCCTTCTCGCAGAAGTAGAGATCCTGCGTGAACCCGACCGGGCCCTTCTCGGGGATGATGTCCGAGAGAGTCTGGAACCACGGGCCCTCGATGTCGCGGAACAGGTCCATGCGGTACAGCGAGCAGCCCATCGCGATCCCATTGACCTCGACGATGTTGCCGTTCGCGAGCGCGCTGCGGATGTCGCGCGGCCGGAACTCGAGCTCGCCCGTGCGCCGGAAGTGTTCGGGGTCGCCGTACGCCATCGGCATGTTGAAGTCGCCCTTGGTGAAGTAGAGCCCACCGACGGCATCGAAGCTGCCCGCCTCGATCGCTTCGAGCAGCCGCACGTGGGCGTCGGGCGGCACGAGGTTGTCGCTCTCGAGCGTCAACACGTACTTCCATTTCGAGAGGTTCGGGTCGGCCAGGATGTTCTTGATCATCTGGTCGTACGCCACCCCGACCTCGTGCCCGATGACGTAGAACTTGGCGCGCTTGCCGTTCATCGGCGCGATGAGGCTGTCCCAGGCCTGAACGATGCGCCAATGGAACTTGTGGTCGCGCTCGGGGATGATGATGATCGTCGAGTTGTCCTTGTAGGTGGAGCCGGGGATCATCTCGACGCGCTCGAAGCCAAGCATGCGATCGCGCTCCATCGCGGTTTCGATCGCAACCTTGCCGGTTGCATCGGCGACGGCGCTCGCCGCCGGCAGCGTCACGGACTTCGGGGTAACGTCTTCGTTGGCCATCGGGGCAGCACCCTAGCGCGTGGGCCTGACACCAAACGCGCGTTTGCGGGGTGTCTGGGCGATGCGGTACCGTCACCTGATGGAACCCAATCCCTCCTCTTGGACTGATTTCTTCAAGTCGGAGCGCGGCGTGTTCGCGCTCGCGCTCCTCATCGCGGCCACGGTGCTCGTCGCACTTGGGCACTTCACATCCGAGCAGTGGAAGGAGTTCGCACAGTGGATCGCTGCCTTCTACCTCGGCGGCAAGAGCCTCACTGGTGCGGCGATGCTCATCGCGAACCGGCCGGTGACCCTCACTGGTGCGGTGATGCCCATCGCGAACCGGCCGGTGACCCCGACCGTCATCACCAATCCGCCCACCACCAACACCACCACCGTCGTCACCCCGAACGTCTAGGAAGGCCCACCCATGAAGCCCCTCAAGTCGATCGCCAAGTTCGCCCTCGTCCTCTGCCTGCTCCTCGGTCTGCCCATGTGCGGACCGCCGACGTACGTCGACCCCGTGACCCACGAAGAGATCGCGTGCTCCGAGCTGCCCGCCGTCACCCTCGAGACGACCATCGCGGAGCTCGCCCAGGTCTACAGCACGAAGGGCTTGCCAGGCGTCTACACGTACGCGCTCGGCAAGGGCGTCGCTTACGGCGGCTGCGCGCTCGCGTACTTCCTGAATGACCTCCTCACCGTCACCCCCGGCGAGCAACCGCTTTCCGATGCGGAGGCCGTCGCGGCGCGCAAGACACTCGAGGACGCACGCGCCGAGTTCTTGCGACTCGAACAAGACAAAGCGCTCAAAGCCACGCAGAGCCCGCCGCGTCGGATCATCTGGATCGATGCCGAGGGCCACGCGCTGTGATCTTCGAGGCGCCGCTCGTTGGGCCGCTCGGGGTCTCGCATAGCAAGACGGACTCGCGCACGATCAAGCTCGCCCAGGTCGCTGTGCGCCGGCCCCTGCGGGCCCCGCCATCGAAAGCGATCTGGGGCGTCCTGCCCACGGGCGGTGTCGTCAAGCGTGGCGAGGCGTACGGCAACACCGAGATCGGCAACTGCGTGTTCGCCGAGTGGGGCGGCGTCGACGAGACCGTGTGCGCGCACACCGGAGCGCCGCGCAAGGTCACGCGTGATGTCGCGATCCAAGGATACTCCGACTACACGAACTACGATCGCGCTACCGGCAAGGGCGACGACGGCTCTTCGATGTACGATGGGATCAAGTGGGCCAAGGCGATCGGGCTCATCGATGCGTTCGCGCAGATCGAGACGGGCGACGCCGTGCAGTGCAAGGCCGAGATCGAGCTCGCCGTACACTTGACCATGAGCGCCCAGCTCTCCGTCGCGATGCCGATCGCGTGGCAGTCGCGCAAGGTCTGGGACTCGGCGCCAGCGCAGGGCCGCGATCGGACCTGGGAGTACGGCTCGTGGGGCGGTCACGCGATCTCGGTGATCGACTATGACCAGCGCGGGCTCTGGGTCTTCACGTGGGGCGGCGTGAAGTTCATGACGTGGGAAGGCTACCTCTCGTACCGCAAGAGCGACGCTTACGTCGGCTTCCATCACGCGCTCGCGCGCATGCCCGATGGAAGCCCCACGCCGTGTGGCCTCTACGCATCCGAGATCAAGCGCATCCTCGCGGGCCTCTGATCACAGCCGCAGAATGGGCGGCTGAGCGGGTTTCGCGCGCTTGGGAATGGCCTCGTGATCACGCCCGCAAGCCGTTTGATTTCGCCCCCCTACCACGTGTACGGTGACAGGTAAGGAGCGAACCAACGCATGGCTATCACCGCAACTCTGGTGGCTGCCGGTAACAACCGGCTCCGCTACCTCCTCTCGACGGCAGTCACCACCGCCGACTCGGTCACGATCTCGACCAGCGGCGCGGCGACGCCCGATGTTCGTACCGACTCGCCCGCGGGTCCGATCAAGGCCCTCGCGCTCGCTGCCGTCAACGGCTACGGGGAGATCGGCCCGGCGAGCATCACCCAGGCGCAGAGCCGGCAGCTCTGGCTGTCGGACAACGGCGATTCGTTCGGCCCTTCGGTCCGCCCGTCGACGGGCGAGCTCCCGACGGCGCAGTGTACGATCGAAGATCGTACGAGCGGCGCAACGTTCTGGGCCGTCGACGCCAACGTGTCGGGCGCGAACCCGACGATCGTCGTCAACTCGTTGGGCGCTGCCGGGACGGCGTACCTCGACATCTTCATCCCCGGCGCGATCGGAGCCTAAGTCATGGCCGTTACCGCTTCCATCGTCTCCATCGGGCACAACCGCCTTCGGTATCGGATCACGCAGGACGGCACCGCCGGCACCACCGTGACCATCACCTCGAGCGGTGGCGCGACGCCCGACCTCAAGACGGATTCCGTCGCGGGTCCGATCAAGGCGCTCACCAACGCGCCGACGACGGGCTACGGCAGCATCGCCGCTGGCGCGCTCACTCAGGCCAACGCCCGCACGCTGTGGCAGGCGAACGGCTCGGGCACGAGCCCGTTGCCCTACGCGCGCTGTCAGCTCACCCAGCGCAGCGGAGACCCCGCGGCTACCTGGGCCGTCGACTCCAACGTGTCGACCGGCATCCCGACGATCGTCGTCACCGCCCCGTCGACGGCGGGCACGGCGTACCTCGACGTCTACATCCCTGGCCAGATCGGAGCCTAAGTCATGGCGATCACCGCAGCTCTCGTTGCCTCGGGCAACAACTTCCTCCGCTACCTCGTCACGTCCACATCCGGCGGCGGCGAGGCCGTCACGATTACGTCGACGGGCGCCGCGACGCCGGACCTCCTGACCGACTCCGCCGCGGGGCCGATCAAGAAGATCGCCAGCGTCAAGACGGCCGGCTACGGCAAGGTCGCCGCCGGCACCACGATCACGCAGGCGCTCGCGCGGTCGTTGTGGCTCTCGGATGCCGCCGCGACGAACCTGGGCCTGCAGGGCGCCGCCTGTCGGGTGCAGGATCGCTCGGCGGTCGGCTTCGTCGTCGACGCCGTACAGGGCGTCGACACGGCAACGGCCTCGATCACGGTCACGGCCGCCAATGCGGGCACGTGCTACGTCGAGGTCGCGTTCGCCGGCGCCATCGGCTAGGCCCCTTCGGCCGGCGGATCACGTACACGGCCCCGGGCACTCCGGGGCCGTTGTTCGTTCAGGCCTCATCACCCGGGCTTCACGGCATGGAGCCATTCCGTCGTGAGCCGTTGCTCGGCTAGGTCACGATCGCGGATCGCCTCGGTGAGCGCGGCGCGTAGGGTCCCGACCTCGGCGATCAGCGCCGCCCGTTGGGCCTCCCAGCCGATCAACTCCTCGGGGAGCGGTGTCGTCTGCGTTAGCTTCACGATCACGGCTAGGAGCTCGTCGCGGCGAATCTCGAGCGCGGCGCAATTCGGGCACGTCATCGGGGTACCTCGATGGTGAAAGGGGCTCGCGAGCGCCGATCACGCTCGACCAGCTACGGGCCCGCACACCATGTGCAAGGCATCCGCGCGATCGGCGCTCGCGAGCTAACAGCTAGCCGTCGACGGGCGGGGCGTTGATCGGGTCCAGTTGGCGCGTACGATCCTCGACGGCGGCCACCCGTGACGACAACAGCGCAACTTGGCTCGCGACACCTTGCACGCGTCCGCCCACCTCGGCAATCTGCGCCCCGAGCGATGGCGGCCCCCCTAGCACGTCGACGACGCGCGCGAGCTCGGCCTCGCATGCCTGGCAGAATTGCCCGACGTTGGGGACCTGATCGACTCCGCTCGCGGCCTCGTATTGCGCGCCACACCACGCGGTGAGGCCCACACTCATGATGCCCGCCTTCGCGGTTCGACGAACAACGCAGCGGGTTCCGACGGGGACCGCGACCATCGACGGGATCGACATGCCACGCACTCTAGCGCGTGGGGGTGTCAGCGAAGACGCGATCAGCGGATCGGCGTCGGGAACGTAAACTGCGTGCCCAGCTCGGGCCAGCGCGCAACCGCATCGCTCCATGTCGTCGGCAATTCGCTCGCCGCGTATTGCGCGGCATTGTCCACGATCACGCGTGCCATCTGCACCGCAAGCGCGCGCGCGAGATCAAACGTGAACTCGTGCCCCGCTTCGCCGAGCATGGTTGCGAGCCCCGCGCGAAGCACATCCGAAATCGAGACCCCATGAGCCTGGCAGTAGGCCTCCAACTGGATCCGAGTCGCGGTAGGGACCCGACACGCAAGGTAGTGATCCGGCTCCGTACCCCGGGCGGATGGCCGCTGTAGCTGCGGGCGGATTCCCATGGAATTCGGATCAGACTCGCATAACCGTAAAACAATCGCAAACTTACGGGCTTTCCGAGTCTTTTCGCATAGTTATCCGAGTCATCCGAGCGGCGGGTGTGGCAAGGATTCGACACCTGTTTAACGCATAGTGTCCGAATATCCACACTTTCTACCATGTGATTTCGCATAGTTATCCGAGTCCATCCGGTCCGACCGGCAGCTATCCTACCAGATTTCGGCTACTTAGCCGATTGGCCCGGGACTTGGATATTAGGGCACCATGGAATCGAACGGTCCGAAAGGCCCGGCCGATTCGACCGACCGACCTACCGACCCAAGGAGCCGATCCGCATGTCTTCCACGTTTGTTCCGGGCAAGCTCAAAAAGCTCCCCACGCTTTGCACTGCGCAGTGCTGCGATCTCAAGATCGAGAGCGCGAAGCAGCGCGTGTGGTTGTGCCGCGTCAATCACGGGGTGACCGTCGAGCGTTACGACGCGCCGAGCGGCCGGTGGGAGATCTACGCCGGTAGCTGCTCCGCCCGCGCGGGGGTGTATCTGTGATCGAGCTTAGGAGCAGCTTTCCGAGTGAGCGCTCGGCGCGCGCGTTTGGTGAGCACGTCTCCGATCGCCTCAATTGCAAACACGCGGTGTCCATACTCGAGGTCAACCGCGAGCCTACTTGCTGGTATCGCCTCGCGGTTCCCGCGCGGCACATCAAGCGCGCGGAAGAGCTGCGTATCACGTGGGAGGCGGCCATCGCAGCCGTTGGTTCCTCGGAAAGTGAGATCAAGTAATGCGCGATCGGTATCTGCTTCTGCAACGTGACGGCAAGGTCTACGTGTGTCTCCACACCACGGCCACCGATGAACCCGTCCTGATCTTCCATTGGTGGCTAACCAAAGCGACCCCAAAGCAAATGGCCGACTACGGCATTGCTGACGGTACCCCGGTCCGCCCGAACAACGATGGCACCTATCAGATCGAGGGGCGCGGGATCTTCGTCGCGGCCATCAACGGCGGCGCGACGCTCGCCGAGCGCGTCGAGCGCGTCTCGGCCCCAGGACCCGATGCGCGCAAGGTCCGGCGGCGCGCGGTCCGCTGGTATCAAGGTGGCTGGCAGGTTCTCTCTAAGCGCGAAGGATGGATCGCCCTATGACGCGCAAGATCACCTATCACGTGGTGCGGCTCGTTGCACCTAGTGCGTTCTATCCAGACGGCTCGTGTCTAGTGTGCTTTTCGGGCCCGTCGCTGGAACTCGCGACGCAGATCCACGCGCGTGAACTCCGGCAGGGATTCGACGCGAATTTGTTGACGCGCATTGCTACCGACGACAACTAGCGCGGTTTCGCTCGTCACGCGTGCTCTGGCACGCGAGCCGATCAAAGCCTCGCACCGACCGACCAACCGACCGACCGATAGGAGCTTCCATGTCTGATCTCGCTACGCTCGCCGCTGCGGCGGGCATCTCGTCCAAAGCGCTCGCCAAGATCACCGCGAATCTCGGCCCCAATGGCCTCGGCACCGCGTCAGAGGCCGAGCTTCGCGCGCATGGCGTCGCACCCGTGCTCGCCAAGCGCCTCTCGGCAGCAATCGCGCTCGGGCGGACTTGCGTGATCCGTGCGGGGGAGCCCAAAGCGGTGATCGGAATGCCAGCGCTTGCAGCGGCCGAGCTTGCACCGCTGATCGAGGGCCTACAGCAAGAGCTGTTCTTCACGATCGCCCTCGATGTCCGTAACCGCTTGCTCGGCGTGTTTGAGGTGGCGCGCGGCACGGTGGCTAGTGTCGAGGTCCACCCCCGCGAAGTCTTCCGGCCGGCGATCCGCATAGCCGCAGCGGGGATCGTGATCGGGCACAATCATCCGAGCGGGGACCCCACGCCGAGCGCCGAAGATATCGCGCTCACGCACCGCCTCAAAGAGGCGGGGACGATCCTCGGGATCCCGGTGATTGATCACATCGTCATGGGATCCGGTGGCCGCTTTCGTTCGATCGCGGAGTGCTTCTGATGCGTACGCTACCATCCACGGGGCGCCCATCAACGCGCGGCAGCGTCGTGCTCACCGTCCGCTTTGACGTGACGGGGTTGACCGCCGATCAACGCTCGCGGTTCTTAGGCGCGCTGATCGCGCAAGCGGAGGGCCTCGACGACGATCCCGACGGATACCCCGAGCTTCCTTACCTCGACTTCGTGATCACTCCAGCCCGCTAGCCGATCAACCAACCTACCGACCAACCGACCGCCCAAGGAGCTACCGCCATGAAGATCACAAGCTGCAATCTCACCGGGCCTACGGGCATCATCGCCACGCCGATCACCATCGAGGCCTCGATCAACACGTCCACACTACCAGCGTTTCACGTGCCCGCGTTCGGCGATCCTAAGACCTCGCCCCGGCTCCGTGAGATGTCCACGCGCATGCGCGCGGCGATGTATGCCGTGGAGCTCACGTGGCCCGTGGGACGCATCGACATCGCGATCACGGGCGCCGACAAGATCCACGCCGCCGCCGCGCTGGATCTGCCGATGGTGCTTGCCATTGCCGGGGCCGGGCTTCCCCTCGACGGGATCATGGTACTCGGTGAGCTGGGATTCGACGGGTCCGTGCGCGCCGTGCGCGGCGTGACCCAGGCCGTGCTGCTCGCCAAGTCGCTCGGCATGCGCGGGATCCTCGTGCCGGCCGTGAACGCTCGCGAGGCGTTCGCCGTCGCGGACGGATTCCCGGTCCACGCGGTCCTGAACCTCGCTAACGTGCGCGACGCGCTCGCCGCCGAGGTGACGCAAGTGATCAGCACGCGGCCCCGCGTCGACGGGCCGGACTTCCGCGACGTGCGCGGGCAACCAGCCATCGTCCAGGCCGTCGAGGCCGCCGTGAGGGTGCGCGCGCCGATCGCGTTGTCGGGCCCGCCGGGCACCGGCAAGACCATGATCGCGCGCCGCGTGCCGAGCATCCTGCCCGCGCTCACTCGCATCGAGGCGCTTGCCGTCACCGCCAACTACAGCGCGTGCGGGCTCGCCGAGGATCTCATCGCCGAGCGCCCGTTTCGCGCGCCCCACCACACGATCTCAACGGCGGCGCTTGTCGGCGGTGGCGCTGGTCCACGCCCTGGCGAGGCGCAGCTCGCCGCGTATGGGGTTTTGTTCCTAGACGAGTTGCACGAGTTCTCGCGGCTCGCGATCGAGGGCCTCGCAAACGTACTCGAGCGCATGCCGGCCCGCGAGCGCCCGCTCGTGATCGCCTCGACGATGCCTTGTCCGTGCGGCTGGCGTGGCTCGGTCGAACGCGTGTGGGCGCTCACTCAGTGCTGCCAGTGCAGCACTGAAACGGTACGCCGGTTCCGCGAGCGGTGTGAGGGCTTCATGAAGGTTCTCGGGATGGCCGAACCGATCGCCGTTCAGCCCGTCACCATGACCATGCTCCGCGATGGCGCCGAGGGCGAGGCGAGCGCCGCGATTCGTGCGCGCATCGAGGCCGCCCATGGTTAGCCAGGTCGACACCGCGCTCGCGGCCCTCAACGCGCATCAACGGCGCTACCGCGGCGAGGTCATGACCGCCGGAACCTTCGCTAGCGCGGAGTTTGATCGCCTCTACACCGTGTGGATCTGTGCGCGGTGGGACGCCGGAGACGCGTGGGCCCGTCGGGTCTGGACCACGCGCCCCACGGGGGGCGCATGAGCGCCATCGGCACCGTGATCGAGACGCGCTACGGCACGATCGAGATCACGGGCTGGGATGGAGCCTGGCGCCACGAGATCTATCGGCCCAAGGAACCGCACCCGAGTGAACCCTGGAACCGTGAGATCCGCGAGCGCTCGATGGCCACGGGCCCCGACGACATCAGCCCCCCGATCACCATCGGCCTCGACTACCGCGCCGAGTGCCCCGTGTTGCTGGCTCAACATCAAGCACACCCGCGAGCGCCACGACGCCGCGCTTGCGGCGATTCCTGTCACCCCCACGCGCTAGCTTCCATTCACCGACCAACCGACTAGGAGGGCCACCCCATGGCTACAATCAAGTTCGCTACGTTCACGCTCATCGTTTCCGACGATCTCGCGGTGCTCGCGGGGTTCACCCTCGACGCCGAAGGCCGCGCGACACTACCAAAACCGTTCTTTGAGCGGCGCTTCATTGAGGCTTACGACGACATCGCCATGCGCAGGGTCGAGACTGGCCGCGCCGCCCACGATGATGCGGTGCTCGTCCGCATGATCGCGCTCAGTGAGCAGGCCTCGCATCGTGCCGACGAGCGCAAGACGGCCGAGCTCGAACTCGACACACAACGCACGCGGCTCCGCGCCGCCTCACTCGAGACGGCCATCGCGGGGCAGGCCACCGCGATCGGAGCAATCGCGCTCGAAGTGCAATCCAAGCGCGTCGAGGCGTCGCAGAATGACCTCGCACTGGGCAAGATTCACGAGGCGATCCATGCGTTCAACACCGAGCGCGCGAAGGCGGCCCAATGACCATCATGATTGGCCTCACGATCACCAGCACGTACGGTGCGCCGTCCACCCACACAGACACGCCCGGCGCCCTCGACTACGAGGTCACGCTCACCGACGCCGAGGGCAACGCTACGCAGGGCGAGGTAACGCTCTGTCCACGACAGTACGACGGCAAGCTCGCCGCCTGGGGCACCCTCGACAATTGGTGCTCGGACGCCCTTGTGAGCGTCGCGTGCCTGCTCACCGATCATAGCCGCGCAGAATTCTTTGCCGCGATCGTCGCCGATTGCATCGACGACGACACCGAACGCGAAATCGAGGTCGAGTTGTCGGCCGCGAAAGCCGCCGAGAGTGATGTCACCGAGGTGGCTAACGCGCCCGATGGCATCCAATCGCTTCGCGATGGCGCACGCGTGCCGCCGGCGGTGGAGTGGGGCGAGGCCGCCGCCAACGCGGCGCGGGCCACCGTGGGCGCATTCCGCCCTATCCCTGAGGTGATCGGCGACGCATGGCGCGCCGCGTACGAGCTTACGGCCGCAAAGCTCGCCGAAGAATGGGTTGCCGAGCACGATGTCAAGCGGGCGGATGGTTAGCGTGCGCGTATGGAACATCATCAAGCGCGTTGGGCTCGACGCCGAACGCGTGTTCATGGGCTCCGATCGTGGCTCCGTCGCGCGCGAGTTGGGTACGCCTAACATCGTCGGCGTGCTCGACATCCCCCGCGACGTGCTGCGCGAATGGGATCCCACCGTCGGCTACGGGCTCGTGTGCCTCGCGCCGGCCTGGTCCCCGGGCGGTCCGCTCGTCCGCAAGAGCCCGATCAACTTCCACCGCTTCGGGGACCGCGCGCCGATTCGCGTGCCGGTGGTGTGGGTCGCCACCACGCCGGACGGGATCCCGTGCTCGATCGACGAGCCGATCGCGACGTACCTGCTCGCGATGATGAAGCAGCACGCTCCTATGACCGATCTCGCGGTGGCGGCGTCATGAGCGACGAGTTAGCGCTTGACGCGCACGACGCGTTACCAGACCTCGAACTTCCCGAAGCACCCGTGGCCGACACGGATGCGTTCTACAGCGCGGACAACGGCGTCGGCGTCGACTTGCTCGACGCTAAGCAGTACGTCGAATGTGGCCCCGCGATGTTCCCGGCCACGGACCCGCTCGAGATGTTGCAACGGCTCGTGCGTGGCGTCGACGGCGCGATCGAGGAGCTATGCGACGGCATCGCCAAGCAGCTCAAGGAGTACCAGACCGCGACGCGCGCGCTCGTCGCCGCGCGTGAGGCTGCCTACAGCACACGGATCACCGAGCTGCGCGACCAGATCGCGACCCAAGCCGAACGCCTCGCGGCCCACGCCGCCGCGCGTCCTATGGGGCAGCTACAGCTCGTCGGTGCCGTCGCCGACGCGCTCCCCGTCAACCCCGAAGCCGATCGCGCGGTCAACCAAGCGCTCGCGCGCCACTCACGCGCCGGCGGTAGCCGCAAGCTCACCGCCAAACCCCGCACGCCTCGAAAGGGCCCCACCAAGTGAAGATCATCCCGATCCTGTTCCTGCTCGCGTGCGCGTCCGGCGACGACACCGAGCCCGAGATCCCGACCTGCGCCGAGCTCGGCGCCCAACCCGATGACCCGCTGTTCTGCACCGCCGAGGGGCTCTGCACCTACGACGGCATGCAGTGCCGTCGCGTCGAGCCGAAGGCTGAGTAGCCATGGTCACAGACTGGGCTTCCTGGCAAGAACAGGAGTGGCGGGAGCACGTGAAGCGCCTCGAAGATCTCAAGCGCGCGACGCGCCCGCCACAAGATCGCGACTATCACGTCGAGGTCCGCATGGGGAGTGGCTACCACATGATCGATTCGGACATGTGCATCACGTGGCTACGGGCCGACACCGGCATCAGCGAGATCATCACGAAGCTCACCGAGTTGATGCCACGGCTCGCGCGTCGCAAGTACACGTGGGTGTGCATGTATGAGGCCGGAGCGCCTCAGCGTGGCCCATGGTACCTGCCGATCGAGTGCGTCACGAATATCTGGCTGTACCCGCAATCAACTGGCACCCCGCACACCGAAGGGCCCTACCGCTGATGCCGATCGACTTCCTCGCCAGGCTCTCACCCAAAGCTCGCGCGCGCTACGAGGCCACCAAGGAGTGGCATGACCGCAGGTGCGCCGAGGCCACGACGTTCACTGACGCCGAGCTTGCCGACAAGCTCACGTACTACATGGCCAACAGCACGCAGTTGCCACAGTGGGCCCCAGGCGAACCCGTGTACGACGCCGCGATCTGGCACGTGCTTCTGCCCGAGGTGATCAAACGCCTCAAGATACCGCCGCGACTCGGACCCTCGTCACGCGCCGTAGTGACCCGCCATGTGGTGGACGTGTTCCGGCGCCGCAGCAACACCAACATGCGCGAAGCCGAGGAGCTTGCCCCGCTTCTCGTCGATGCGGTGCTCGCGGGGCTGCAGCACCTCGGCAGCACGACCGCTACGGACAAGGGACCAACGTGAAGCTAACCCCCGAAATTCAGACTACGCTCGCGAACGTCGAGCTTGCCATCGTCGGTCAGACCCTCGGGCTACGTCTTCCCGCCGGACTCGATCGCGCGCTCTATGTGAAAGCCAACAAGGCGCTCGAGGCGCTTGGCGGGAAGTGGAACCGCGGCGCGAAGGCGCATCTGTTCGGCAACACGTCGGCCGCCGAGCTCGAAGCGAGCCTTGAACGTGCGATCACGCTCGGCGAGGTCACGACGGCCGCCGACCTGGGCTTCTTCGCAACCCCGCCCGCGCTCGCGAAGAAGCTCGTGGGGCTCGCTGACGTTCGCCAGGGCATGACCGCGCTCGAACCGAGCGCCGGCGAGGGCGCCATCGTGCGCGAACTACTCCGCGTTGGCGCTAAGGTCACGATCTGCGAACGCGACCCGAAACGGTTCGCGAAGGCCGAGGCCGTGGCTAGCGAGTTCAAGCAGGGCGCGCGAGGACCGTTCATCAACTCATGGGGGCGCAAGCCCGAAGATGCTGACGGAGCGTTCCCGGCCTTCGAGCCGTTCGATGACTTCATGGACGTGCCGGCAGCGCAGGAGTTCGATCGCGTCGTGATGAACCCGCCCTTCTGCAAAGTCGGCAAGGGCGATCACCTCGATCACGTGTACCACGCGTGGCAGTTCTTGAAGCCCGGCGGCGTGCTCGTCGCCGTGCTGCCGTCGAGCGTCGAGTTCCGCACCGATAAGCGCCATCGCGAGTTCATCGCGTGGTGGCAGGACGAAGCCTACGCCTTCAACTTGCAACCGCTGCCGGCGGGCTCGTTCAAGGCGAGTGGCACGATGGTGAACACGTGCGTGCTGCGCATGGTGAAGCCGTGAGGCCGCCGGATCCGTCCGGGCCGCCGATCGTGTTCTCGATGGAGGACGCGACGGCCACGGCCCGCATGTGGCGTACGCTGATGATCATCGGAATCGTAGCAGCCCTGGTCCAGCTCGCGGTTTTCGTCGCGCGCCCGACCGAGCCCCGCGCGCTGCTCGCGTTCACTAACGCGATGGTGGCGCTGCTATGTCGCCACCAACGCGCGTTCTGGAACCGCCGCATCTGGCGCGCGCTCGTGAAGGCTTCGGTATTCGGGGCCATCAAGCGAGATGTCCAATGAAGCACTACAACAAGCATGAGGAACGCGATTCCGCGTTGCGGTCCGCGCTCAAGGCCTTCGGCGCCGAGCTCGTGGCGACCGAGCCATGCATCAAGATTCGGCTGCCCAAGGCGTACGACAAGCAGGCCCTGATCGCGTTGCTCGCCGAGCACGACATCATCGTGAACGAGCCCACGCCATCCAACCTAGACGCGTTCCTCGCCGCGGTCACGGGCGCCGAACATGGGGGCGCCAATCGCGAGCTGGCCTATCACGAGGCCCCGTTCGCGTCCGGGAAGTACCCGATCCTCCCGCGAGGCTTCGCGGCGGGCGGCGGCACCGTGACAGGGCGCGCCGAGCGCATCGGCGGCACGCTCGATCTTGATGCGCTGGGGCGCGAGCACGCGAAAGCGTGGCGCGATTGCGCTGCACTCGTCGCCAATGGCCCCCAAGGGGGCGCGCTGATCGAGGCGCGGCCTGGATGTGCGCTCGCCTACGAGTTCTCCGAATTGGGTTTCAATCTGTCCGACTACGGCCTCGACGACGCGCCGCTCGGGATCAGCATCTGGGAGGGTACGGCAGAGGCCCAATCACCGCCGTTCGAGAACCCGCTCGAGATCGGTATCGACTACGAAGGCGCGTTTCGCCGCCTCACCGCCGAGGAGGCCGCGAAGGTCCAAGCAGGCGAACCGATCTGGGGTTCCGGAAAATGAAGGCGCTCGCGATCGATTGCCCGAACGGATGCGCACCCGCCGGCACGTTCTGCAACGGGTACGGCGTAGGCCTCGATATCTGTCAGACCCGGATCAACCGGGCTCGCGCGATCACCCTCGCCAAGCGAAAGGGGTGTGAGTTGCCTCCCCTTGATGCTGTGACCGAGGAGGACTTGGAAGCGTGGCGGGAAGCCTGCACCAAGCGCGCGGATCGGATCGGAGCGCCGTTCCACGAGAGGACCCTTTGGCGAGGCCGCGAAACCGACGCGCAGATCGCTTTGGGGCGCCTACGTCCGTTCAAGGGTGGGACCCGCCAGGACTCGCGAAAGCGCGTCGTAGAGGCGATCCGCGCGTACCGAAGGACGTTAGCGCTTGACGCCTAGGTGTCGGATACCATAGAATATCCGCTACCTACGTAAAACCCAATGATAACAAGCACTTAACCCTCTAAGTGCCTGATCCCTCGTCAAGCGCGATCTCAAACCCGCCAACCTGCCCCCGCGAGGGGCCCGTATCCATGTCCGGCACCCGGACAAACGCCAACGTCCCGAAAGGATCCCCATGCCCGTCGATAACTTCCCCGTCTTCGCTCAGCTCGTAGCCGAATCGTTTCAGGCCATCGCCAAAAGCTCGGAGGTGTTTGTTGCCGGCGCCGATGGTGACGCGCTCTATGAGGCCTACCTCGCTGTATTCCCCGCGGGCACCAATCTGACCTTCAAGAAGCGGCCCGAGCACGAATGCTCGACGTGTCGACAGTTCATTCGCCGGGCGGGCAACGTCATCGCCGTCGATGATCAGGGCCCCATTCGCACCGTTTGGGAGGAAGCCAGCAAGAAGGCGCCATACCCCTACAACGTTGTGGCTGCCGCGCTGCACGCCATCGTGATCACCGGCGACATCTCCGACCTGTTCCGCGTCCGACGCGCTCGCTCTCCGCTGACGGTCAGGCGCTGACGTGGAGCCACCTTCACACGGGTCCGATCCCCAAGCGATTGCAGGCCGCCTCGCCTGACCAGGTGTGCGGCGATTACCGCACCACGGTGCAGGTATTCACGCGAGGGCTCACCGAGCTCTCGCCCTCGGCGATCGAGACCGTACTCGCGCTGATCGACGCCAACAACCTCTATCGCGGCGCCGAGCACAAGCACGCCGTTGCCGAGTTCCTGACGGCGCAGCGCGAATACCATCACCGTAAGGCGACAACCGCAAACGCACACGAGATCTTCGCGTGGACCCACGCGACGGGGCCCGCCGCGCGCTTCCGCAACACGGTGATCGGGACCCTCGTGCAAGACCTCAGCGAAGGTAAGGACGTGGAGCACGCGGTGAAGGCCTTCGAGACGAAGGTGGCGCCGACCAACTACAAGCGCACGACTGCCGTGATCACGCCGGCCATGGTGAAGCAGGCGATGGCGACGATCGAGGAGCTGGGGCTCGAACCCGCCCTCGAGCGGCGGTTCGCCACCATCGCCGACATCTCGGTGAACGATGTGCTTTGGCGCCACGCTCATGCAGGTCGCGGAGAAGGCGAGCGCGCAGCGCGACACCATCGCCGCCGAGGACATCGGCCTCGACGCGTTCATCGCGCATGTGCTCCCCGAGGCGACGGGCATGGAGGTCTTGCTCAAGGGCGAGCACCTCGGCAACTTGATGTCGCTCACGGCCCCCATACATCCCGAGCCCAAGCAGCTCTTTCGCTGGGGCAACGATTTCGCGTGGAGCTATCGCGGCAACGCGGCCGACTCGTACCTGCGCCAACAGGTGCAGAGCCTAGGCGGACGCGTTGACGGCGTGCTGCGCTTCTCGCACATGTGGAACCACGACAAGCGCAACGCGAGCTTGATGGATCTCCACGTGTTCATGCCAGGCTCGTCGGAGCACCATGGCGGCGATCACGACTGCTACCCGAGCGGGCAGCGCGTGGGCTGGAACCGCCGCAGTGACGCGCCCTCGGGGGGCGTGCAAGATGTCGACTACGTGCAGGCGGCCCCGGAGGGCTACGTGCCCGTCGAGAACATCACGTTCCCGACACTCGATCGCCTCAAGGATGGCGCGTACACGTTCAAGATCCACAACTGGGCCCTCCGGCAACCCACGCATGGCGGATTCCGAGCCGAGATCGAGTTCGGGGGCCGTGTGTTCCAGTACGACCACCCGGAGCCGCTCCGGCACAAGGAGTGGATCACGCTCGCCGTCGCGACGCTCAAGAACCGCGAGTTCACGATCGAGCACAAGCACCCCATGGGGACGTTGAAGCAGGAAGTGTGGGGCCTCACGACCGAGCAGTACGTCAAGGTCGACGCCGTCACGCTCAGCCCCAACTACTGGGGCGACAACGCGGTGGGCAACAAGCACACGTTCTTTGTGCTCCACGGCGCCAAGAACGACGAGCCCACGCGCGGCATCTACAACGAGTTCCTGCACCCGCGCCTCGAGACGCACCGCAAGGTGTTCGAGGTCATCGGCGACAAGACCAAGTGCCAGCCCACCGAGGGCCAGCTCTCGGGCCTAGGCTTCTCGTCGACGAAGCGCACGAGCGTGATCGTTCGCGTGCAACAGGGCAAGAAGCAGCGCCTGTTCAACGTCCACGTCGGGGCCTAAGCGTGGGGCGCCATAGCTTCGACTGCCCCGACAACTGTTTCGAGTCCTGTCACCGTAACGCCAGCAACCAAGAAAGCACCAAGACCATGCAGAACATCTTCGAGTACGCCACCCGCACCAAGCTCCGCTTCACGTCCATCCGCGGTGAGCTCACCGTCGAGCACCTCTGGGACGTCCCGCTGCGCTCGCGCGACGACTTCAACCTCGATGCCATCGCCAAGGCCGCCAACAAGACGCTCAAGAGCGTCTCCGAGGAGAGCTTCGTCGAGACCACCAAGACGGTCGTGGCCGCACGCGCCGAGGCGGCGCTCGAGGTCGTCAAGTACGTCATCGAGACCAAGCTCGCCGAGGAGAAGGCGGCCGAGTCGCGTGCGGCCAAGCAGAAGGAGAAGGCGAAGCTCCTCGAAATCCTCGCCGAGAAGCAGGAGGGCAAGCTCTCCGCGCTCTCCGAGAACGAGCTCAAGAAGCGCATCGCGGCCCTGGACGAGTAGCCATGACCCGCCCGCCTTTGTGCGCTGCCCGCGACTGCGGCAACCTCTCGGATCCGCGATGGGTTGCTCATGGCCCCCACGAGTCCATCGTGTTTATCTGCGATGGGCACGCGGGAACGCCATGCAATGCGCCCGAAGGCCCGTGTACGTGCCCGCCGCTACGCGATGATGCCGGGCTCGACCCGCGCGTCGCTATCATTCGAGAGGAGATCGCCAGTGGCTGACCTTGCCCCCACGGGTTGCGGCGCGCCCGTCGCCGCGTTCGAGAACGAATATTGGCGGTATCCCGCGAGCGCGTGCGGCGCGATGATCACGCCGACACCGACAGGCGTGGGGGCTAGCCACGGGGCCTACTACACGCCTCAGTACGCCACCACCTCGATGATGAACCGCTGCCGCTGGTGCCGCATCTCGAGCACGGCGCTGCGTGACACCGAGGGTGATGTCGTCGAGATCGTCCATTACCGCACGGGACTGATCGATTTCATCGGGACCGCGCTCGACAGCTACATCCACGTCGGCGACGACGAAACCTCAGAGTGGGCCCGCATCCTCGCGGTCAACCTCGCGGTGAACGCGCTGCTCTGGAAAGTAGCGATGCACGCCGTCGAGCAAGCGCTCAACGCTATGACCGTTGAAGCTGCCACGGACCCCCAGGCCGGCGCGCGGTTGCTTGCCATGCTGAGGAACATCATCAAGTGACCACGTACACGAGCGAGCTGCACAAGATCGTCGCCGAGGCCACCAACCTCGCGCCCTCGACGCAGGAGAAGTACCTCCGCGACCTGAACGCCTGGATCGAGTTCGCGGGCGCCGAGCCCGCAGGCTGGACGCGACAGCGCGCGCAGGACTTCTACGTGCACCTCACCAAGACGCAGAAGCTCCGGCCGCAGAGCGCGAACCGGCTCATGGCCAGCGTCTCGTTCGCCTCGCGCTGGCGCGCGCACCTCGCGGGGCAGCCTGAGCTGGACTTCGTCAAGGTCATGAAGGGCAAGGGCGCGCGCAAGCTCCCCAAGCATGCGCTCGACGAGGCCCAAGCCCGCGCGCTCCTCGACACGTGCGATCTCGCGACACTGATCGGGCAGCGCGACTTTGCCCTCATCGTGCTCGCGCTCGAGACGGGGATGCGCGTGATGTCGCTCGAGGCCGCGCGCGTCGACAACATCTCCGAGAAGTCCAAGGAGTTCCCGTACCCGACGATCAAGATCCCCGAGAAGGGCTCCGGCGGTGAGCTCCGCTCCGTTCCGCTCAGCGATGTCGCGGTGCGCGCGTTGGCGCTGTGGATCGACAAGCTCGCGTTCGGCGGCACCAAGCCAAAGGGGGCCCTGTTTCGCCCGGCGCGGCGCGGCGCGATCGACAACAAGGCGCTCTCGGTCTCGGCGATCAAGAAGCTCCTCAGCGAGCGCGGCGCCGAGGCCGGCATCGGCCACATCAACCCGCACATGTTCCGGCACACGTTCGTGACCTGGCGCACGGCGGCCGACATCGCGCCCCACGAGATCGCGGCGATCACCGGCCACGCGCTCAACCTCGGCGCGCTCGGCGGCTACATGGACAAGGTAGCCATCGGCGCGAAGATCCGCGGCGCTACGCCGGCGTGGCTCGCCGAGTACGTGAAGCGCAGGGTGCTCGCGTGATCGAACGACCACGCGATCATTCGTTCCAGCACTGGCCGGCACCATGTGAGTGGTGCGGCATCGAGTCCGACGACGACACCAACCCTGTCTGTACGGAGAATCCTTTGGCCACCATCGAATTGACCAACAGCGAGCTGCGCATCGCCGTGAAAGAGTTCCTCGACAAGCGCGGGATCGTCGTCGAGGACGACAAGCACCGGCTCGTGTTCGTCTCGACAGGCAACACTGCGACCGTCACGACGACGCTGGGCATCGTGGCGCGCATCGAGGGGGTCGTGCTCCCCGAACGGGGCCCGGAAGGGGGGCCATACCGATGAGCTTCGCCAGATCAAGGTACACGATGAGGGCCCTCATGCTCATCGCCCTTGCGGGCTGCGTCGAGCTGCCAACCAAGCCCGAGATCGTGCTCGCCGGCGAGGCGGCCACGGTCGAAGCCGTCGAGGGCGCGCAGGCCTGGGAGGCGATCGGGTTCCGTGTCGCCGAGACCTCGACGGCGCCAATCTGCCCGCGCGACTGGGCCGCGCAGATGCTGATCGACTGCCAGATCGCGATCACGGTAATCTGGGACACCGAGCGCACGCACGGAGGGCTCGCTAACCATGAGCTCCGCCGCATTCGCATCGGCATCGAGACCAGTAGCGTAGCCAACGTCGCTGCGCACGAGGTCGGGCACCTCGTGCTTGATACGCCCGACCACCTCGCGCCCAACCGCGGGGTCATGTCGATCGGCCCGACGGGCGCCGTGCTCACCGTTGCCGATCGCGTGTTCGCCTGCTCGCACCTAGGAGATTGCAACCGATGAAGCACCCCACCATCAAGTGCCCGCCTGGGCTCCTGCCCGTCGAGCGGCCTGCGCAGCGCGCGACCAAGACGAGGCCGAAGCAGCCCGCCATCAACGCGGTGTGGGCCCTCGTCGACGTGGAGCGCAACCTGTGGATGTCCAAGGGCGCGACGAGAGCGCAGGGCTATGTCTACATCGGGTTCAAGGGCACCGAGCTCGTGGCGATCACGGCTGACTGCTCGTGCGCGTACCTCGAATGTCCGGTGCGGCTCGCGCTCGACTTCGCGAGCAACGTACTGCTCGAGGACTCGATCAGCGTCGAGCGAATCAAGCCGAAGCGTGCGCGTCCTCGAAAGTAGGGCCAGCGGCGACTTGCCGCGCGTGCTCGTTGGCTTCTTGCCCGAGGAGCTTGCCGAGCTGGCGATCGCCACCACCGATCTCGCGGTCCGCAAGCGCCTCCTCGACGCGCTCGGGCTCCTCGATAGCGAAACCGCCGAAGCACTCAAGGAGGCCATGCGCCCATGACCAAAAAAGCCGCGCCGCTCGACGATCTCAAGGCCGCGATCAGGGCCGAGCTGTATACGCACTCGCTCGCGTACCTGAGCGATGATCCGCTCGCGCTCGTGAAAGCACTTCGCGACGACGCCAACCGGGCCTACGAACGCGATCAAGAGCATCACCACGAAGCCCAGGCCGGACATGTGGCCGCCGTGATGTTGTTCGCGTGGCTCCGGTACTGTGAGAGCACGGGAACACCGAACACCATGGGCTGGGGGACGCTGAGCACGTTGCCCGTCGGCAAAGCGCTCGACGCGCTCATCAAGACCGCCGAACAGATGAAGCTTATCGGCGACTAGCCTGTCAGCCCCACACGGTAGGGTCACTCGATGGAGTTCGAGCTACCACCACCCCCGAGCCCACAGCAACAGGCCATCATCGCCGCCGTCGCGAGTGGCAAAGGGAACATCCTCGTCGACGCGACCGCCGGCAGCGGCAAGACGTTCACGCTCCTGCAAGCGCTCGCGCAGTGCCCGCAGAAGTCGATCTTGTTCGTCGCCTTCGGCAAGGCGTTGAAGGACG
>LNFM01000907.1_pt1 | contig 69848 bp, 70 predicted proteins | sample 596031 | NCBI WGS metagenome assembly LNFM01 (sample SAMN04254537, study PRJNA301005) | activated carbon metagenome | isolation source: dual media filters at the Ann Arbor, Michigan drinking water treatment plant | place: USA: Ann Arbor
TTTTTAATTTCCCTTTAATTCTATTCATTTTAACTCTTGCATTAACTTCACTAATACCTAATGTTTCGGCAATTTCTGTATAATCTTTATCTTCCAAATACATAAAAACCAATGCCTTTTCAATATCATTTAACTGATGCACCGCTTGATACATCAACTTAATTTGGTCTTCTTCCTCGCTATTATATTCGTCTTGACTAATAAAAAAACTATGCTTTTCATACTCCACTGTAGAAACACTTCGCGTACTCTTTCGGTACAAAGTAATGGCAGTATTTAGAGCGACTCGATACGCCCAAGTCGAAAATTTGGCGTCACCACGAAACTTCGGAAAAGCCTTCCATAATTGTATCGTAATCTCCTGAAACAAATCCTTATGAGCATCACTATCAGACGTATACAACCTACAAATCTTGTGGATTATATTCTGATTTTCACGCAATTGCTGCACAAACGTTTTTTCCAAATTCTCGCTCATATATACGTTAGTAAACCTTTACTAGATTTTGTTACAAGATACGTAAATCAATTTCAATTTCAAAAGTCAAATTTCAATGCCAATTGATTTTTGAAGGAGCGAATCGCTTGAGTATTTCTACAAACCTTTTTCCTGCTTTCCGCGTTACAAGGTAACTGCTCCAATCAGGGCTAAACAGTAATCGTCTTACATAAAATCAGATTTTCAAAACCACTAAAACTTGTAAACATTTAAGCAACTTTTACAATCAAAAAACAACTAACTTTGTATTCAAGAAAAATTGCATTTTACAATGAACATTCCACATTCAGATAAAAAACGAGTAGTCATCATCGGTGGCGGATTTGCAGGTCTATCAATAGCTAAAAAACTAAGAAACAAAAACCTGCAAGTTGTTTTACTCGACAAACATAATTACCATACGTTTCAACCACTTCTATATCAAGTAGCAACCGGCGGATTAGAAGCTGGTTCCATTGCTTATCCAATTCGAAAAGTAATTCAAGAATATAAAGATTTCTACTTTAGACTAACTTCTGTAAAAGAAATCGATACTCAAAATCAAAAAGTAATTTCAGAAATTGGTGATTTAAATTACGATTATTTAGTAATTGCAACCGGTTCAAAAACCAATTATTTTGGTAACAAAGAAATTGAACGCAACTCCATGTCAATGAAAACCATTCCGCAGTCATTGAACATTCGTAGTTTGATTCTTGAAAATTTTGAACAAGCCGTTTTAACAACAAACGAAGCTGATAAAAATGCACTAATAAATTTTGTTTTAGTAGGCGCAGGACCTACAGGAGTTGAGCTAGCAGGCGCACTTGCCGAAATGAAAAGAGCTATTCTACAAAAAGATTATCCCGATTTAGATATTTCTAAAATGGAAATCAACCTTATTCAAAGTGGCGACAGAGTTTTAAACACGATGTCTGAAAAATCATCTGCTGCCGCCGAAAAATTCTTGGTAGATTTAGGTGTAATTGTCCACAAAAACGTTCGTGTAACTAATTATGATGGACGAACTATCACAACCAACTCCGATTTAACCTTTGAAACAGCAACAGTTATTTGGACTGCAGGTGTTCAAGGCGCAGCCATTCACGGTTTGGATTCAAAATCTCTAGTGGAACGAGTAGAACGCATTCGAGTAAACCAATTCAATCAAGTAGTTGGTTACGATAATATTTTTGCCATTGGTGATATTGCCTCAATGGAAAGCGAAAAATATCCGCAAGGTCATCCAATGATGGCGCAACCAGCTTTACAACAAGGTGCTTTATTAGGAGAGAATTTAGTGAAATTATTAGCTAATAAACCAATGAAACCTTTCGAATACAACGATAAAGGTTCCATGGCAACAATAGGTAGAAATCTTGCCGTTGTAGATTTACCAAAATACCATTTCAACGGACTTTTCGCTTGGTTTGTGTGGATGTTTGTGCACTTATTTTCACTAATCGGATTCAAAAATAAAGCTGTTGTTTTCCTAAATTGGGTATACAACTACGTTCGTTTTGATAGAGAAGGAAGATTAATTGTAAGACCTTTTAAAAAGAGAAGTTTTGTGACTTTTACTTCTGACGAGGTTTAAAGGTTACGGGTTTCGGGTTACGGGTTCAAGTTTCGGAAATATTTTTGAAAAAGAAAAAAATCAAATTCTAATACAGAACCTACTAAATTGATATATAAATAATTATGTTAAAAATTTATTATAGAATTTGGGTCAGTTTATTTCTTAAAATTTTGCATTCCCAAAATGGAAATTCAAAAGTTTCATTATTTCTTTCTCTTATTGTTTTAGTCGTATCAAACTTTTTAAATGTTTTTTTAATTTGTATTCTTTTGATTATTCTTTTTGATATTAATAGTAATTTTTTTAGTGTTTTATCATTAAATAAAAACCTCAGAACTTTAAGTATTTTTATGTTTTTTTTACTGACTAATTATTTTTTATTAGTTCATAATAAAAAACATGAATTTCTGATAAATAAATATGGGAATAAAAACCAAATAAATTTAGGAAGTAATTATTTTATTATTAGTTGTGTTTTAACTTTATCAATTGTCTTTTTGATGATAATTTTTCCTGAAATTTTTAATTTGAAAAATATAAATTAAGGTAGTTTTTAATTAAAGTTTCTATTGTCAAAATATAGTTTTTCTCTTAATAAATTATCTTATTTTAAGTTTAACTCGAAACCCGCAACTTTACAACTCGGAACTTTTATAATAATTAATCAACAAATCCACATATTTACTATAACTTTCCAAGCCATCTTTTTGCTGATTCATTTTCAAAAATTGATCGTAAAAAGCGTGAAAACCTTTGTCTATTATCGTGTCATAACTTTTCCAAAACGCTTCACTTTCTTTGTAGTTTTCAATAATTCCAGGATTGATTTTATTTTTATAATAGTCAAATTTAGATTCGTTTTTCATGCCAATATTGTTCAGGCAATAACGTAACGCATATTGATAAGCCGAATATTGAAAATACAAATCATCGTTTTTTACACTTGCTAAAAATCCTATAAAGTTACACTCACTTTCACTAGCAAAACCCATTTGATGTGCCATTTCGTGATTTATCGTCATCGGAAAACCAACCATCGGAATTTTATCATTCACTTGAGCTTCATTTGTAAACGGATTCAAATAACCTCCAAATCCCATATAAGTCAACGGCAAACTGAATAACGATTTCTTTCTACTCGGAGTTTCATATTTGAAAAAAGTATATTGATTTCCTAAATTATCATATCCATTTTGTGTCATTTTAAAAATAGAATCTTGCGAATACGGAACGCGAACTTTCAGATTTTTATCATTCGTAATTTTAAAATGAATTTCATTGGTTTTAGCAATTAATTTCTCAGTAAAACGAAACAAATCATCATCAGAATATTCGCGTTGAATACTCATTTTTTCAAATAACGGAACTCGGTAATAATTAAAAGCCCAAAGAAAATGAAAAAGAAAATAAGCCACTGACAAAACATTAATAATTTTCAATAGATTATTTTTCCATTGTCCTCGCCACGATTTTCTCGTTTTCCAAAGTTGAATCAGTAAATAAATAATCAATAGTCCATAAATTACATCTCCAACAGAAAAAGGAATTTTGCCCAAAAGTGTTCTTGAAAATCTAGAAATAAAAACGTACAAACCATTGCTATAAATACGTTCAACCGTTTCAGGAAAAAAGGCAATCACTTTCAGAAAAAGTATCTGAAAAAGTAAAAATATCAGGAGAATGTATTTTCTTTTCATTAGTAAAATTAGAAATGTAAATATAATCACAAATCAATTCGCAAAGAAATTAAACTTTGTAACTTTGCTACTTTGAAACTTAACAAACTAAAATATAATGAGTCAAGAAATTAGAAACCTTGAACCAAAAGCACTTTGGAACAAGTTTGCCGATTTAAACGCTGTACCACGTCCGTCAAAAAAAGAAGAGCGTGTTATTGAGTTTATGAAAAACTTCGGAACCAGTTTAGGATTAGAAACTTTTGAAGATGAAATCCGTAATGTAATCATCCGTAAACCAGCAACTCCAGGAATGGAAAATCGCAAAACCATAGTCTTGCAAGGACATTTGGATATGGTGCACCAAAAAAATAACGACACTAATTTCGATTTCTTAACACAAGGAATTGACATGTTCGTTGATGGTGACTGGGTAAAAGCAAAAGGAACAACACTTGGTGCCGATAACGGACTTGGAGTTGCCGCAATTATGGCAGTTTTAGAAAGTAAAGACATTCCGCATCCAGCAATAGATGCACTTTTTACAATAGATGAAGAAACAGGAATGACTGGAGCTTTAAATCTAAAAGGCGGTATTTTAAAAGGAGAAATTCTTTTAAATCTTGATACAGAAGAAGACGACGAAATTGATATCGGTTGCGCTGGTGGCGTTGATGTTACAGCAACTAGAAAATATAATGAAGAAGAAACTCCAGAAGGTTCTGTGGGTTACACTATTACTGTAAAAGGTTTGAATGGCGGACATTCAGGAATGGATATTCACAAAGGTTTGGGGAATGCTAACAAAATCATGAACCGTCTATTATTTGATGGTTTTGAGAATTTCGGACTTCAAATTGCTGAAATTTCTGGAGGTAGTTTGCGTAATGCTATTCCTAGAGAAAGTGTTGCTAAAGTGATTGTAGCGGCTATGTATGACGAAGCTTTTGTGTTTGATATGCAGGAAGTTATTGGTGATATTAAAGCCGAATTCAAAACAATGGAACCTAATTTGACTATCGAAATTGTAAAGTCAGATTTACCTTCAAAAGTGATGGATTTAGGAGTTCAAGAAGGTTTACTTCGTTCGATTTATGCAGCTCATAATGGTGTTTACCGCATGAGTGCTGACATGGAAGATTTGGTAGAAACTTCAAATAATATTGCGAGAGTGATTGTGAAAGATGGTGAAATTTCTATTCAAAATTTAACACGTTCGTCTGTTGAAAGTTCTAAATTTGATTTAGCAAATGCTCTGCGTTCGGCTTACGAATTGTTTGGTTGCGAAGTTGAATTTGGCGGAAGCTATCCAGGTTGGACACCAAATCCGAAATCGGAAATATTAGACGTTTTAACTTCTATTTATGAAAAACAAAACGGCGATAAACCAAAAGTTGTTGCATGCCACGCAGGATTAGAATGTGGAATTTTAGGAACCAATTATCCAGGAATGGACATGATTTCTTTCGGACCAACAATTCACGGTGCGCATTCTCCAGATGAAAGAGCCAGTATTTCGTCTTCTCAAAAATTCTGGAAATTTTTCTTAGAGATTTTAGCGAATATTCCTTTAAAATAGTAAACAGTGTTCAGTCACAGTTTGCAGTTCAACCTCGTTTAGAAATAGACGAGGTTTTTTTTATAAATAATTGGTTAGAAATATATATATTTAATATAGTTTTACGTTATATCAAAAATCTCAATTTCCATGAAGAAAATTCTAATCTTGGTTTTGTTTTCAGCTTTTCTTTTTTCTTGTAAAAATGACAATAAAGTTGAAAAGGTTGAACGTGCTTTTTATTATTGGAAAAGTAATAATTGGAATATTAGTCAAGCTGAAGATTCAATTGTAACAAATCTTGGAATTAAAAAGTTGTACATAAAGTTTTTTGAAGTTGACCATAGTGATGCTATGGGAAATTTTCCTATTTCAAAAACACAATTATATTCCTATCGCCAAGATAGTTTAAATATTGTACCAACGGTTTATCTTAAAAATTCGGTTTTTCTAAAATCAACGAAAGGAAGTTTAGACACATTGGCAGACAATGTAAATTTCTTAATTGAAAAATATGCTAAAGAAAAATTTAGAAATCATTTAGCTCCAAGTGAATATCAAATGGATTGTGATTGGACAATGAAATCTAAAGATAATTATTTCTATTTTCTAAAGAAATTAAAAGAAGTTTCTAAAAAAGAAATCAGTTGCACACTTCGATTGTATCCTTATAAATATCCTGATAAAATGGGAATTCCACCAGTTGATAAAGTAACCTTAATGTGTTATAATTTGCTGAATCCATTACAAAACCATTCCAAAAACTCCATTTTAGATTTAGAAGAACTAGAAAGTTATTTGGATGTTGAAAATAATTATCCAAAGCATATTGATATTGCATTACCTATTTATTCCTGGATGCAAGTATATCAAAATGAACAGTTTTCTAATGTGATTTATACAGATAATAAAAAGGTAAAAGCTATTTTAAAAGAAGTAAAACCGTTTTGGTATTCAGTAATTAAAGATACTGTGGTTAATGAAACCTATTTGCGAATAGGAGATAAAGTAAAGTTTGAAGAAACTGACGCAAATAAAATCAAACAAACTATTCAGCTTTTGAGGAAGTATGTGAAATTAGATAAAAAAACTACCATTTCACTATATCATTTAGACGAGCAACAATTAAGCAATTATAGCCATGAAGAACTTTCTAGTTTTTATTCTGATTTTAGTAAGTAAATCACTTTTTGCTTGCGGTTTTTATCCTTATGGTGAAGAACTTCGCTTCTCATTCTTTTTCCCTGAAATTACAGGTTATAAGTCTTATTCAACATTTTATTATTCTGCTAATACATTTGAACCTAAAGAAATCTATGATGAATTTGATAAAATGCCCAACGAAGTTTTATGGGTAAGTTATTGTAAAAACAAGGTTTCCTATAAATCCGTTGAAGAAGTTTTGCAAAGTTACAGTCTAGGTGATATCAATCAACAAACCAATAATGAAATGCTTCGTTATCTTTATAAAATTAAAGATTATGAAGCCATCAATTATTTGAAGTTTGCCAAAAATTGTGAATTTTTCAATTCCTGGGTTGACGATCCATGGGAAAGAAATGATGCCATGGTTTTACCTCAAAGAACAAAATTATTGAACCAAGCTATAAAATTATCTCAATCAACTACCAACAAAGCATTACAATTTAGATATACTTTTTTAGCCATACGAATGGCATTCTACAATCGTGATTTAGAAAAAATAAAAATGCTTTTTGATAGAGTTTATCAAACAAAATCAGACAAAGATATATTGTTTTATTGGAGTTTGTATTTTAGAACTTTAGCTGAGCAAGATAAAGCATTAGCAAATTTTTATGCAGCACAAGTATTTGTAAATGCAGCCGATAAACGATTTATGGTATCCCAACAGTTTAATAGCGAAGTTGCAATTGAAGATGTTTTGAAATATGCTAAGACTAACAAAGAAAAAGCCAATGTATATCTTTTAGCAGCTATCAAAAAACATGATAAATCGTTAGAATACATCAAAAAAGTTTATGAATACCAACCCAATTTTGATGGCTTGAGTTTTTTATTATTGCGTGAAGTTAATAAAATCGAAGATTGGGTTTTCACTCCATATTACTCTTTATTTGAACCATCGGTTGCAACAAACAGTTTTTGGAATAACGAAGAAAACTCAATTACAGATGTTTTAAAAAGAGTGGAAACCGACAGAGAATATGCTTCTCAATTACTAGATTTTATAAATTCAGTTAATTTAAATTCTGTTGAAAATCCAACTTTTTGGAAAACTTGTAAAGCGTATTTGTTTTATATTACAAAAGATTATGCATCAAGTTTGTCATTATTGGAAGAATTAAAAACCAGTAAAAATTCAGAATTTGCAGCAAATCAAATTGATGTTATTAAAGCATTGGTTTTAACCGCAAATCAAGATTATGGTAAAGCAATTCTTCTAAATGAAGTTAAACCTATAATTTTAAAAAATAAGCATTTCAGAAAATTCATTTTTGCTCTAGGTAGAGAGTTGGAGTTTAAAGGAAATACTACTGATGCAGCTTTGTTATATTCTGTCATGAATAATAATTATACTAATTATAATGAAAATCATGATTACTATAACATCACATTTTGGAAATCAAAAGATAACAAAGGCGATACTTATTCCGATTTTTTCAATGATTATTTTGATTATATAAATGCGGTTTATACACCAGAACAAGTAGAAGTTTTAATACAAAATGTATATAATAATAGAGATAAAACAGATGAATTTTCAAAGTTTAAATATGCCAATTTAGAAAAAGAAATTCCTCGTTTGTATGATTTGGTTGGAACTAAATATATCCGATTGAACAAATTGACAAAAGCTTTAAATAGTTTTAAAAAAGTGGATAATAAACTTTGGAATGACAAATATTCTGATTGGGAAAGAAATGGAAATGGTTGGGCTTATGGAAGCAATATTTTTGACAAAAACCCATTCTATGAACTTAAATATACACCAGAATTTATCCCTATAAAAGATACCATTCGATTGAATAAATACACTGTTACAAAGCAATTAATTAAATACATAAATAAAGCTGAAAATCCAAAAGAAAAAGACAAAGATTATTACTATTTCTTGGTTGCAAATTGTTATTACAATATGACACAATATGGCAATTCGTGGATGATGCGTCGTTATTATTGGACAAGCGATGGAAATCGTTCAGTAATGATTGATGATAAAGAATTCTTTGAATGTAATTCAGCAAAAACCTACTATTTACTAGCATTTAAAAATGCAAAAACAGAAAAATTTAAAGCATTGTGCTTACGAATGATTGGTCGCTGTGAAAAAAATAAATTAGATTATTTAGCAGACGAAAATTACAGTGATAGTTATGCGGATTATCAGAATTATTTGTTTGGAAAAAATAAATACTATCAGGATTTAAAAGTAAATTATTCCAAACATTATAAAGAGTTAACTTCTGATTGTGAAGCTTTTGAAGACTATTTCAAAGCTAGAAGATAAAATTTAACCTCGTTTAGAAATAGACGAGGTTTTTTATTTCTAATTAGTTTCAAATCTAAGCTTGTGGTTTTTAATAAGTTTTTGACTTTTCTTTTGGATAGAAATGGGAAGTTTTTTCCAATTTTCATCATTTTCAATGTAGTATTTATCTCCTTCATTTCCTGCAGGATAATAAGAGGTTGCTTTACTTTTTTCGATGTTTTTATTGTTGAAAGTGTACACAATTTGTTTGTAAGGTTTGGCGTCTAAACCATCACTATTTCCAAAATAGGACAAATAAAATTCAGGAATTCCATCTTTATTTTCATCAGAAATGGAACAATTTGGATAATCAAATTCAGGCCAATAGACTACATTTCCAAAATCTTGAAATTTAGCTTTTTGAACAATTCCACCATGATCGTGAGCTACAATTAGAGCATATAAGTTATGCTCACTAAAATTGGTTGTGTCAACAATTTCTGTATTTGTGGTTGGATATGGATTGGAATCTTCCGTTAATTTCCAGTTTTTAGTTTTAAAATCAAATACTTCTGAAACACTTGTTTTTTCATAATCTAGAATTCTTGAAAGTTTCAAAATTTGTTTCTTAAATATAAAATCAAAAACACCAAAAGCACTTTCGCAATGGACAATCATGGTTGTTTTGCCATAAGTTTTGAATTCGTAATTATAATCCAATTCGTCAAACTGCTGATTGAATTGCAAAGAATCTTTAGGGTAGAAATAAGTAACTTTTATGTTTTTATTTTGACCAAAAGAAATGTAAAAAACTAAAAAGCTCAGAAAAGTAAAAAGATTTTTTCTCATAAATCAGTATTAATTCCCAGCAATTGGACTACCAAAAATGCCAACAGCAAGTTCTGCCCAAAGTAAGAATAACAAAAGTAAAATAATTCCAGAAATAAGTAGGCGATGTTTGGTGCTTTTTACTTTTCGTAAAACAAATTCAATTACCAAACTTGTACCTAAAAGTAACATCCCAGCCATAACAAAATCCATCAACGACCAATTGACTTCGTTGGTAAATTGCATCGCAATGAATGGAATTAGTAATAGTAGGAACACTATTGAGAGTAATAGAAAGATGGTTTTTGATTTTGGTAGCATTTTATATTGAATAATTAATTTTTATTTCTGTTATCTTCAATAACTTCGAAAAAGTATCTGTCATAAATTTCATTTTTAGAATTATCAAAACCTGACAACCTATTTTTTATTTCTTTACTATTTTCATCAATTTGAATTAGATATTTTTTTGTTTTTCCGTTATCATTTTCACCGAAAGCATTTGAGATGTTTCTAATTACGAATTTATCTGTTATCAGAACATCATCAAACTTTTTTCTGTCAATTGTAATTAAACTATCTTTTAAAGAATATTTTCCATAAAAGTGTTTTCTACTTGCCCAACTTCCACTTTTAATTATGTATTCTCCATTTTTTTTGAAATCAGCATAGACACCATGATTTTCTACTTTAAATAACGTTTTAGAATTTAGTTTTATTTCGTAGTAAGATACTATTCCGAGATTCAGAATAACTAAAATAATACCAATAATTGTTATGGAATAACTCTTTAATTTTTTCGTTTTCTTGTAACTCTCAATATCATCAAAAATTCCTTTGTAAAGTGTATAAAGACCAATTCCGCCAATAATAGGATAAATAAATATCTGAAAAATATTGTCTTGATGATATGATCGAAATAATATGTATGCGAATAAAAATCCACTTATTATTAATGTAAAAATTTTATTTTTATCAATCAGTAATTTTAAATTTTTCAATTTAGAAATTGTTTAACAATTTATTTTTTATCATAATTATTCTTCCCAAATATACCAAAAAAAAAAGCTCCAATCTAAATCGGAGCTCTTCAACCTTAAACAAAAATCAATATCAGTAATGGTACTATTAATCCGGCTAGGGCTAGTTTCCATCCACGTTTTTTGAACGTAAATTTTCCGGCAGGAATCATGATGGCACCAGTTAGCGCAATAGTTATTAATGATAATCCAAAAATATCACTGTAATAAATCCACCAATTAGAAGTGTTTTTATGTAATTTCATGGTTTGGCTAATGATGGGCGTTTTTAAGAAGGTTACAATTTCACCTTTGCCAGTTTTTAAATCAATTTCAACATCATTTTTCTCGAAGGATATTTTCAATTCGTATTCTTTCACTTTGTGACGTCTAATTTTATCATCGATACCAAGTTGTTTGCCAAGTTCTTCGGCATACTTTTCTGTGATTTCTGTATCTTTTGGAATGTTTACAGAAATAGTTTTTGTTTGAACTGTATATTTTTCAGGATGCCAATGTTCTCTGTGGTTCATCAATATTCCTGAAAAGGCAAAGGAAATAATCAATCCAATGTAAAAATATCCTAAATCGCGGTGTAAGTTTCTAGCTTTTAAAGGTGAAATCATGATTTTAAAATTTGTATCGTAATGATGTTAGTACTTGTCTTGGCGCAATAGGATTAACGCTATAATTTTCGTGAACTGTGTAATTCAATTCGTTGGTAATATTTGATAATTTGCACAATAATGAGAACTTTTTCCAATCGTAACCAACTGAAAAATCAATTGTTGTATAATCATTAAGCGGAATTTCTCTGTCATTAATACTAGTTGCAAATGTTGTTGGATTTACAACTACTTGATTGTTCCAACCTCCAACACGTTTTCCGATATAATTTCCAATAGCTCCAAAAGACAATCCTTTTAGTTTTCCGTTTGGTAAGGTATAGAAAAAACTTAAATTAGCTGTGTTTGCTGGAGTTCTTACTAATCTATCGCCAACAATAAAACTTCCATTTGTTCCAGATGTTTTTGTATATCGCATATCATTGTAACTGTAACCAGCGTTGATATTTAAACCTTCAATTGGTCTTGCTGTAATGTCAATTTCAATTCCTTTGCTTTTGGTTTCGCCACTTAAAACTTTTACAGTTGTGTCAGTATTAGTAGAACCATCGGCTTTGAATTCTGCTGTTTGAGCTAAATTGTCGTTTGTTATTTGATACAAAGTTACATTCAAACTCAGTAATCCTTTCCAAAAATCATTTTTAACGCCTACTTCATATTGAGCAATGATAGACGGATCTAAAACATCACCAGAAACTGTTGTTCCGGTATTTGGAGTAAATGAATCGGAGTAACTAGCAAATAATGAAGTATTCTTTGTAGGTTGGAATACCAAACCAATTCTTGGAGAAAAAGCTATGTCTTTTTGTTTTACACCGTTAGTAGTTACATTTGGATTTACAGCTAAATTGTATGTTATAGGTTGTGATTCTTGCCATGACCAACGAAGACCTGCCAAAACTTTAAATTTTTCTGTAATTGAAATTAAATCTTGTGCATAAATTCCAAATCTATTAGTAGTTGTTTTTACAATTCGTGTGTTGGTGCTTTCAGGAATTCCTGTGCCTTGATTAAAGTTTTCAAAATCGTAGATATTTCCACTTCCATAAGTTGTAGGAGAGAAAACATAAGTATAGGCTTTTGCAAATGAGTTTTCATAATCTACACCAGTAAGTAATTGATGTTTGATTTTTCCAGTTGAGAAATTTCCTTGTAAACTCAATTGTTCTGTGGCAATGGCTTCTTCGTTTCTGTTTTGTCCCAAAGGTCTATTCCAATCACCATTTGCAGCTGGTTGAATACGTTCAGTACCTTTAAAAGTTCTTGTATAATCTTGAAATGAACTATTGAAATTTAGTTTCCAATTGGAATTAAATTCATGTTTAACTAATGCAGAAACTGTAGTTTGTTTCGTCTGCCCAGTTGACCAAGTTGCTCCCAAGTATAAATCTCGAGGCAAATCAATTATTTTTTTACCAATAATTACGGTTCCAAAATCTGGAGTCCAATCATCATGAAGGTAATCGCCTTGAAGAAGAATTTCGGTTTTTTTATTTACTGCAAATAATAAAGAAGGATTAATATAGAAACGTTCTTTCTTTACAACATCTCTAAAGCTTTCTGAATTTTCGTAAGAACCATTAATGCGATAAGCTATATTTTTATTTAAAGGACCATAAAAATCTAAATAAGGTTTGTAAAAATTATAACTTCCTGCTTGCATGGCTATTTCTCCTCCTTTGGTAAATGATGGTGCTTTTGTTACCATATTTAAGATTCCACCAGGAGCAACATTTCCAAATAGCAAGGCAGCACTACCTTTCAAAATTTCAACTTTTTCTAGAGAAGAAACTTCTGGCATTGAGCCACTATTTAATCGAAAACCATTTTTAAAAATGTTATTGGCAGACATATCATAACCTCTTGAGAAAAATGATTCTTGAGCGCCACCACGAGCCGAACCAACATAAACTCCATTGGCATTCTTAATCACATCACTTAATCTGATGGATTGTTGTTGCTCTATTATAGTGCTTCCAATTACTTGAAAACTTTGTGGTAAATCTAAAGGTTTGATGTTAGAGCGAACAACAGAGGGTGTTTTTTGATGTTTGTTTGAAATAATAACCTCTCTAAGAATTTCACCTTTTCTCTTTTTTATAGTATCATTTTCTGCATAAAAATCATCAAAAGTTTGGGCTTCTTGTGAGGAACCTAGTGCGCAAATCAAAAGTGATAGGATTGGAAATAATTTATATTTGTACATTTATTTAGAATAATTAAAAATAATATTGTTTTAACGGCGCAAATATAAATACGTAAAATCAATCCACAAAACTTATTTAGACTAAATATAAATAATTAACATTTCAGTAAATTTAAATCATTGATTTGCTTAAAATTAGAAATAAAAAAAACTTGCTTAACAGCAAGTTTTAAAAGATTTGAAATAGGTAATTAACTATTTTACCTTATTCATAGAATAATTTTCAGCACTATTTTTTCCGTTTTGTTTTCCAGATATGGTTGCTATTAAACTTCCATTTTTCATAAGTTTATACTGAATTTTTTGTGGATATTCATGCTTCGGATTTTCAAAAACCAATAAGCTATCTTCGTCTTTAGTCATTTGAAATGGAATAGGTGAGTCATTGTTTTCTCCTTTAATTGTAGTTGTATAAAATAAATGTTCACCATTTTGCATTAGTTCAACTTGTTCGTTGTGCAATGTGTCTTTTTCATTTTGAATGTAATAAGACAAACCAACAAATGTGCTATCATCTAATCGCTCCCAAATTTCTCTAAGTGTTCCTAGACTATCTTTTTTCTCCCATTCTCCTAATATCCAATTGGCTTTTTCGAGTTCTTCATAATCTTTTATAATATTTCCATTAGCGTCATATTTGTTACAAGAAACAATAGATAGTAATAAAATTGTAAGTAGTGATATAGATAATTTATTCATGTTCTTTTATTTAGTTTTTTTCATTGGAAAAGTTTCACTCATTTCCTTGCCGTCTTTTTTGCCATAAATAACAGCAACTAAACTGTCATTTGTGATTTTTGTATAAACAATTTTGTTAGGAAAATCATGTTTTGGATTTTCGAAAGTTAACTCTTTATCATCAGATTTTGTCAGATAAAATGAAACTGGCTTTTCATTATTTTGGTCTTTAACTGAAACTTTGTAAAACAAGGAATCGTTTGATTCAAATAAATCTATTTTTTCATAGAAAACAGTGTCTTTTTCTACAATCACAAAACTTTCTCCAACAAATGAGCTATCATTTTTCGTTTTCCAAATTTCCTTAAAAGTAGCTTCTTTTGAACTATTTTCCCAACTACCAATAAACCAATTTGCTTTTTTCAGTTGGTTGAATTCTTTTTTTGTTTTAATTCCAAAAACTTCAATTTGAGATTCTTTTTTACAAGATGTCATCAAGATAATTGAAAGTAGCGTGATTACAAGTGTTTTTTTCATTTAAAATAATAATTTATACAATATTATGAAAAAACTGCCAACTGAACACTGCCAACTGAACACTTTTTTTACTACTTTTGCACTCCAAAATACAGATTACAATGTTAGAAAGACTTCAATATGTAAAACAGCGTTTCGATGAAATTTCAGATTTGATTATTCAACCTGATGTTATTTCGGATCAAAAACGTTATGTGCAATTAAATCAAGAGTATAAAGGACTTAAAGATTTGATGGAAAAGCGCGAAGAATTGATAAATGTGACAGGAAACATACAAGAAGCCAACGAAATTATAGCCGATGGCTCAGATGCAGAAATGGTTGAAATGGCTAAAATGCAATTGGATGAAGCAAAAGAACGACTTCCTCAACTAGAAGAAGAAATCAAGTTTATGTTGATTCCTAAAGATCCTGAAGATGCCAAAAATGTAATGGTAGAGATTCGTGCAGGAACAGGTGGTGATGAGGCTTCTATTTTTGCAGGAGATTTATTTAGAATGTATACTAAATATTGTGAAACACGCGGTTGGAGAACTTCTGTTGTAGATATGAACGAAGGAACTTCAGGTGGTTTTAAAGAGATTATTTTTGAAGTTACAGGTGAAGATGTTTACGGAACCTTAAAGTTTGAAGCTGGTGTTCATCGTGTGCAACGTGTCCCTCAAACAGAAACTCAAGGTCGTGTGCATACATCAGCTGCAACAGTAATGGTTTTGCCTGAAGCTGAAGAGTTTGACGTTCAAATTGACATGAATGAAGTTCGTGTTGACTTTTTCTGTTCATCTGGACCAGGTGGGCAATCGGTAAATACTACTAAATCTGCAGTTCGTTTAACACACATTCCAACTGGCTTAGTAGCACAATGTCAAGATCAAAAATCACAACATAAAAATAAAGATAAAGCTTTAGAGGTTTTACGTTCACGTTTATACGAACAAGAATTAGCCAAAAAACAAGCTGAAGATGCTACTAAACGTTCATCTCAAGTAAGTTCTGGCGACCGTTCGGCAAAAATTAGAACTTATAATTATTCACAAGGTCGTGTAACTGACCACAGAATTGGTTTAGACGTTTTTGATATGGATGGTGTAATGAATGGTAAAATCCAAAAATTTGTTGACGAATTGCAATTGGTTAACAATATGGAGAAACTGAAAGAATCTGAGGTTTTTTAATCAAAGAAAATAGAGAATAGAATAAAGAAAAAAGAGGCTGAACAATTTATGTTTAGCTTTTTTTTTAACACATAGCGAACTTTGCAAAAAACTTTGCGAACTTTGCAATCAAACAACTACAATGACAACACAACAACTAATCGAACAAATTCAACTGAAAAAATCCTTTCTATGTATTGGTTTAGATGTTGATTTAACCAAAATTCCGCAACATTTACTTGAACTTGAAGATCCAATTTTTGAATTCAATAAAGCCATAATTGATGCTACACATGATTTGTGTGTTTCATATAAACCAAATACAGCTTTTTATGAAGCATATGGAATAAAAGGTTGGCAGTCATTGCAGAAAACCATCAACTATATAAACGAAAACCATCCTGAAATTTTCACAATTGCCGATGCAAAACGTGGTGATATAGGAAATACTTCATCAATGTATGCCAAAGCTTTTTTCGAGGATTTGAATTTCGATTCGGTTACCGTTGCACCTTATATGGGAAAAGATTCAGTGGAACCATTTCTAGCTTTTGAAAACAAACATACTATAATGTTGGCTTTAACATCAAATGAAGGTGCTTTTGATTTTCAGACATTAGAAACTAATGGGAAAGAATTGTATAAACAAGTTTTAGAAACTTCTAAAGGATGGAAAAACTCCGAAAATCTAATGTATGTTGTTGGAGCAACAAAAGCTGAATATTTTACAGAAATTAGAAAAATAATTCCAACTAGTTTTCTTTTAGTTCCTGGAGTTGGTGCTCAAGGTGGAAATTTACAAGAAGTTTGCAAATACGGAATGAGTGAAAATGTTGGATTATTAATTAACTCGTCAAGAGCCATAATTTACGCATCCAACGGAGAAAATTTTACACAAAAAGCAAGAGAGGAAGCTATAAAAGTAAAAAATGAAATGGAGGAAATTTTAAAAAGCAGGTTTTGATTTCCTACACACAATATAAAAACGATAATTCCAATGAATGGGTAACTTTTGTGCACGGCGCAGGAGGAAGTTCTTCTATTTGGTTTAAGCAAATTAGAGAATTTCAAAAGCATTTTAATGTATTATTGTTAGATTTAAGAGGTCATGGCGATTCTAATTCCCAAATAAAAAAAGCATTTAAACAAAAATATACTTTCAAGTCAATTGCAAGCGATGTTTTAGAAGTATTAGATCATTTACAAATAAAATCATCCCATTTTGTCGGAATTTCATTAGGAACAATTGTAATTCGACAACTCGCAGAAATGCACCCAAATCGAGTAAAAAGTATGATCATGGGAGGAGCGATTTTGAAAATGAATTTCCGTTCACAAATATTAATGCGATTGGGAAATATTTTTAAATATGTATTGCCATATTTGGTTCTATATAAGTTTTTTGCGTTTGTCATAATGCCCAATAAAAACCACAAACAATCTCGATTACTGTTCATAAACGAGGCCAAAAAGTTATACCAAAAAGAATTCATAAGATGGTTTAAACTCACTGCCGAAATAAATCCTGTTTTGAAATGGTTTCGCCAGCAAGAACTTAATATTCCTACTTTTTATGTTATGGGTGAAGAAGATTATATGTTTTTACCATCAGTAAGAAAAGTAGTCGAAAAGCATTATAAATCTTCTAAGTTATTTGTAATTGAAAAATGTGGGCACGTTGTAAATGTGGAACAATCAACTATCTTTAACAATCAAGTTATCGCATTTATTCAAAAGAACTAAAACTAACTTTGCTACTTTAGGACAAAAAAAATGCCAATGCTTTCACAAACACTGGCAATCTTTTTAACTAACCTAAACCAAACAAAATAATAAATCTTTATTTATTACTCTGCAAATATCTTACTTAATTCTCAATGAGTATGTTAAGATAATGTTATACTTATGTTATTGATTATTAAAATAATAGCAATTATTATTTATTATCCTGCAAAGCAAAAACTTTTTTCAATAAATCAGAGGTTCTAGAGTTTAAATCTGTTCTAATATTCTTTTCTTCCACTGAAATCATTTTGAAAACACCTTCCATAGCTTTGTTAGTTGTATAGTCAGTTAAATCTGGATTTACTTTTTTAACCAATGGAATCGCATTGTATTTGGTAATAATATTAGCCCAAACTTTGTCAGCTCCAACTTTAGCAAATGAATTTTTAATAACAGGATTAAATTTAGCATACAAAGCTGTTGAAGTTGAACTTTGTAAATAGGTTGTGGCTGCACTTTCATTTCCCATCAAAATGTTTTTAGCGTCTGTAAAAGTCATCCCTTTTATGGCATCAAAAAATATTGGAGTGGCTTGCTTTACAGCATCTTCAGCAGTTCTATTTATTGCTCTCAAACCATCATCGGCCAATTTTCCTAAACCAATTTTTCTTAATCCTGCATCTACTTTTTGTAATTCTTCTGGTAACAAAATCTTGACCATTTCGTTTTTATAAAATCCATCTACAGCAGTAAGTTTAGTTACTTGTTTATTGATTCCATTGTTTAACGCTTCTTTCAATCCGCCTGCAATATCTACATTTCCTTGTTCTAAGACGCCAGGTAGTTGATTGGCTATTTGTTGCATTTCTGCACAACTAGATAAGGTTAATCCAGCTAATAAAAGTAAAATTGTTTTTCTCATGATGTTTTATTTTCTCATATAGGTTCACAAATATAGTGCCTCAAATGTTTATTTATTTTAAAATCGGCTTAATCCTATTTTTAAAATATTTTTTTAGTTTGTAAATCAAGTAATTACTTAAAAATGTGTAGTCAAAATGATACAAAAATCTGTTGCTTTTTTTCTCTGTAATAAAATCGTATTAAAATTATTAAATTCGTAAATTGCACTCCTAAATTTGAATAAAAATTACAAATGGAACCACAAACTCCTTATATTCCTAAAAATAAAGTAAGAATTGTAACTGCAGCATCACTTTTTGATGGTCACGATGCAGCAATTAATATCATGAGAAGAATTATCCAAGCTACTGGTGTAGAGGTAATTCATCTTGGTCATGACAGAAGCGTCGAAGAAGTTGTAAATACAGCTATTCAAGAAGATGCTAATGCCATTGCAATGACATCTTATCAAGGTGGTCACAACGAATATTTTAAATACATGTTCGATTTGCTTAAAGAAAAAGGAGCAGGACACATCAAGATATTTGGTGGTGGTGGTGGAGTAATCCTTCCTTCTGAAATTTCTGAATTGCACGAATATGGAATAGAAAGAATTTATTCTCCAGATGACGGTCGTGCCATGGGTTTACAAGGAATGATTAACGATTTGGTACAACGTTCTGATTATCCAATTGGGGATAAATTAAATGGTGAATTAGCTCATATTGAGGATAAAAATCCAACGGCAATTGCAAGATTAATTTCAGCAGCTGAAAATTTCCCAGAAATTGCAAAAGCAGCTTTTGATGAAATTCATAAGAAAAATGAAACGAATAAAATTCCAGTATTAGGAATCACAGGAACTGGTGGAGCCGGAAAATCTTCATTAGTTGATGAATTAGTTAGAAGATTTTTAATTGATTTTCCAACAAAAACCATCGGATTAATTTCTGTAGATCCATCAAAACGTAAAACTGGTGGTGCGCTTTTAGGCGATAGAATTCGTATGAATGCCATCAATAATTCTAGAGTTTACATGCGTTCATTAGCAACACGTCAATCGAATTTGGCTTTGTCTAAATATGTGAACGAGGCAATCGAAGTTTTAAAAGCAGCTAAATATGATATTATCATTCTAGAAACTTCTGGAATTGGACAATCGGATACTGAAATTATGGATCATTCCGATGTTTCACTTTATGTGATGACGCCAGAATTTGGAGCAGCAACCCAATTGGAAAAAATCGATATGTTAGATTTTGCTGATTTAGTAGCGTTGAATAAATTTGACAAACGTGGCGCTTTAGATGCCATTCGCGATGTAAAAAAACAATACCAACGCAATCATAATTTGTGGGATGCGGATGTAGAAACGATGCCAATTTTCGGAACAATTGCTTCACAATTCAACGATCCAGGAATGAACACACTCTACAAATCTATCATGGATAAAATTGTAGAAAAAACAGGTGCCGATTTAAAATCGACGTTCCAAATTACTCGTGAAATGAGCGAGAAAATTTTCGTAATTCCGCCACATAGAACTAGATATTTATCAGAGATTGCTGAAAACAATAGAAAATACGATGAAACTGCTTTAACTCAAGTTGAAGTAGCTCAAAAATTATATGGAATTTACAAAACGATAGAAACTGTTTTCGGAAGCAAGCCAAACTTAACAAAAGCAGGAATCGAAGAAACTATTTTGCATTCAAAAGATGAAAGTAGAAATGAGTTTTTAAATCTTTTAGTAAAAGAATTCGACCGAGTAAAAATGAATCTTGATCCATACAATTGGGAAATCATTTTGACTTGGGATGAAAAAGTAAACAAATACAAAAACCCAATTTATAGTTTTAAAGTTCGTGATAAAGTCATTGAAATTAAGACACATAGCGAAAGTCTATCGCATTCTCAAATTCCAAAAATTTCATTACCAAAGTATCAAGCTTGGGGTGATATTCTAAAATGGAATTTACAAGAAAATGTTCCTGGTGAATTTCCATTCGCATCTGGATTATACCCTTTCAAACGTGAAGGTGAAGATCCAAGTAGAATGTTTGCCGGTGAAGGTGGACCAGAAAGAACCAACAAACGTTTCCATTATGTAAGTGCTGGATTGCCTGCAAAACGTCTTTCAACAGCTTTCGATTCGGTAACTTTATACGGAAATGACCCACACGTTCGTCCAGATATTTACGGAAAAATCGGAAATGCCGGAGTTTCTATTTGTTGTTTGGATGATGCTAAAAAATTATATTCTGGTTTCGATTTAAGTCATCCGTTAACTTCGGTTTCAATGACGATTAATGGTCCAGCTCCAATGTTATTGGGATTCTTTATGAATGCTGCCATTGACCAAAACTGTGAAAAATACATCATAGAAAATAATCTTCAAACAGAAGTTGAAGAACGAATCAATGAAATTTATAAGAAAAAAGGAACTGCAAGACCAAAGTATCAAGGTGCTTTGCCTGATGGAAATAATGGTTTAGGTTTGATGCTTTTAGGTGTTACTGGTGACCAAGTTTTGCCTTTGGAAGTTTACAATGACATCAAAGTTAAAACATTAGCTCAAGTTCGTGGAACAGTTCAAGCCGATATTTTGAAAGAAGATCAAGCACAGAACACTTGTATTTTCTCTACAGAATTTGCTTTAAGATTGATGGGTGACGTTCAAGAATATTTTATCAAGCAAAATGTTCGTAATTTCTATTCGGTTTCTATTTCGGGTTATCATATTGCTGAAGCTGGTGCGAATCCGATTTCACAATTGGCATTTACGTTGGCAAATGGTTTCACTTACGTGGAATATTATTTAAGTCGTGGAATGAACATCAACGATTTCGGACCAAACTTATCATTCTTCTTCTCAAACGGAATTGATCCTGAATATGCTGTAATCGGTCGAGTTGCTCGTAAAATTTGGGCGAAAGCCATGAAAAACAAATATGGAGCCAACGAAAGAGCACAAATGTTGAAATACCATATTCAAACTTCTGGGCGTTCATTACACGCACAAGAAATTGATTTTAATGACATTCGTACAACTTTGCAAGCTCTGTATGCAATTTATGATAACTGTAATTCGTTACATACCAATGCATATGATGAAGCTATCACGACACCAACTGAAGAATCAGTTCGTAGAGCAATGGCAATTCAGTTGATTATAAATAAAGAATTAGGTTTAGCGAAAAACGAAAACCCAATTCAAGGTTCGTTCATCATTGAAGAGTTGACCGATTTAGTGGAAGAAGCTGTTTTGCAAGAATTTGATAGAATTACTGAGCGTGGTGGTGTTCTTGGTGCAATGGAAACTATGTACCAACGTTCTAAAATTCAAGAAGAAAGTTTGTACTACGAAACTTTAAAACACACAGGTGAATTCCCAATTATCGGAGTAAATACGTTCTTGAGTTCTAAAGGTTCGCCTACGGTAATTCCGGCAGAAGTAATTCGCGCTACCGAAGAAGAAAAACAATATCAAATCGATATGTTGAACAATCTTCATAAAACAAGTGGTGAAAAAGTTGCAGAACAAATCAACATCATTCAAGAAGCAGCTATCAACAACCAAAACATTTTTGAAAAATTAATGGATGCCACAAAAGTTTGTTCATTAGGACAAATCACAAGTGCGTTGTTTGAAGTTGGTGGTCAGTATAGAAGGAATATGTAATATCACAATAATATGATTTTGTGTAGAGACAAGGCATTGCCTTGTCTCTTTTTTTTATAAAATAATTTTTATAAATGAAAATTTATCCATTATTTCGCAAAACGATATAACATTCAACGCCATGCAAAATAAATTTAAAAACAAATACCGCATTCCATCTGCACGTCTTCAAACCTGGGATTATTCCAATAATGGTGCCTATTTCATTACCATTTGTACCCAAAACCGCGAACATTTTTTTGGAAATATTCAAAATGGAATTATGCAATTATCAGAAATTGGTAAATTGGCAGAACAATATTGGTTCGAAATTCCAAATCATTTTCCGTTTATTGAATTGGGAAATTTTGTGATAATGCCGAATCATGTTCATGGGATATTGATTATTAATAAAATTGACGATTTATCGTTGTCCGAATCCGTAGAGACAAGGCATTGCCTTGTCTCTACAATCAATTCCAATACAACAATTGGTTCATCACGATTTCAAAATCAGGGTAAAAACACGATTTCATCAATTGTTGGTTCCTATAAATCTATTGTAACCAAAATGTCACGTCAAATCCATCCCGATTTCGCATGGCAATCCAGATTTCACGACCATATTATTCGAAATTCAAAATCATTTGATATTATTCAAAATTATATCTTTGAAAATCCATTGAATTGGAAAGACGACAAATTTTATAAATAATATGAACCCAACAATTAAAACCTTCTCAACCACAAAATTCATAGGAAAAACCCTTTCGTTTACCTATGCTGATTACCGTGCTTTTGAATTATGGAGCAGTTTTATGCCACGACGAAAAGAAATTCAAAACACAATCGGTTCCGAATTATATAATATTCAAATCAATCCTGAGAATTTCGATTTTCAACCCAATACTCCTTTTACAAAATGGGCAGCAGTAGCTGTTTCAACATTTGATTTTATTCCTGATGGAATGGAAACCTTGGAAATTCAAGAAGGTTTGTATGCTGTTTTTAATTATAAAGGTGATCAAAGCAATGTTGCTGCATTTTTCAACTCAATTTATACAGAATGGTTGCCTAGTTCTGAATATGAATTAGGCAATCATCCACAGTTTGAGGTTTTAGGTGAAAAATATAAAAATAACGATCCGAATTCTGAAGAAGAAATTTGGATTCCAATTAAATTAAGAAATTGATATAATGGTATTTTCAATTGTTCCAATTGTTATTTTTTCTCCAATTGTTTTTTCTTTAATGGAGTTATAAATAGGTGCTTCTTCTGAAATTGCAATTACATTTTTGCCATTTAACTTAAATTGTTGAAGTGAGATTCCGATGAAAATATACAAATCTTCAGTTTCTATCAAGCTTCCCAATTCAATTTTAGTTGTTTCTTTATTTTTATAGGTTTCTAAAAAGTCTAAATTGTTTTTGGCTTGAACTAGAATCTGTTCATAGCGTAATTGCATTTCTTTAGCTTCATCTTGATGAGAAAAATCTTCTGGATCGATACTATCATTTTCGTCAATATCGGAAGCGTTTTTATATCTTGAAACAGAATTCTCTATAGTACTTATAACAACGTTTTGCTCGTTGATGATGCTTTTAATAATTTCATTTTTGTTCATAGCAATCTCTTTTATATTTTTATATATACAAAGTTATAACTCAAATAATGATTGATTTGAAACCAAAATCATTGTTTAATTAGAAAAAAAGTGGTAAATAATTATAAAAATTAATATATTGTGTGCCTATTAACCAAAAAAACTATAATCAATGAAAAATTTCGGAGGTTTTCTGGCATTGCTTGGTATTGCAGCAATAGTTATGAATTATTTGGACAGAGTGCCAAGATTGTTAATGTGGATATATAATTGGGGTGATAATGTAGCTTGGGCAATTAAAATTGGCTTAGTAGTAATTGGAGGTGCGATGTATTTATTTGGGCCAAAAGACGAAGAGGATGCTCCAGAAGAAGGTAGTCCAAAAGAACCAACAGAGGAATAAATACTAAACCGAAGCTTTTGTCTTCGGTTTTTTTATTGATAGGTTCCATCAACATAAAACCAAGTTCCATTTTCAAAAGTAAATGTTGAATGTTCATGATGGATTTGTGCTTTCAATTGGTAATCCAGATAGTAAGCTTTAAAAGTTACTGTAGTTTCGGTACTTGCTATTACCTCAAGTTTAATCCATTGGTTACTTTTGCACCAAGCTAAAATATCAGATTTTTTATGAAATTTTCTTGTACTTGAATGCGTTGTTGCAACTAAATAATCGGCTTCACCAGTTGCAAATGCAGAATATCTTGAACGCATTAATGCTTCAGCCGTTGCAGGTTTTTGAATTCCTTTGATGTAAATTTTACAACAATTTTCAAAAGTTTTTGAACTTCCACAATAACAATTCGTCATAGAAAACTACTCTTTTTGCTCGTTAAATTTTCGAACCATTGCTTTTAGTTTTTCTTCTCGTGCTGCCTTTTTTGCTTTGGCTTTGTCTTGCGCCTTATGGAGTTTGTCGTTATGCGCTTTGATGTTTTTATCTGTATTTCTGCTCATAATTAAACAATTTTATCAATCTTTAAATAGCCAATATGCAAAACATCTTCTGATAATTTTTCTTCTTTTTTAGAGATTGAAATATCAAAATTATCTTTGAAAATGGGTGCTAAAATTTCTTTTACGTTAAACGCATCATCAATGTCAATTCCGAATTTATCATCAATGTGAGAAGTCGCTCCTTTAAAAGTGCAATGTTTGTAAAAAGTTGTTGCTTTAGCTTTTTTGGAAGCTTCTGCTAATGTTTCACCTACTGCAAGAACTTTATAATGATATTCTTCAAATTCATTTTCTTTATAACCACCAAGATTGATAAAAAATAAATTATCAGAAGAAGCGATTGCTTTTCCTTTTGGAAGAATTTCTATTTGAAAATTATCCACATTTGTAACTTCTCTCCAAGCATCAATGTGAATTCTACCTTTGGCTTCTGGCCAAAATGCCTTCATATTTGGAATTAATTCTTTTAATGATGTTCCAATTCCAAAAAAAATATCGTGCTGCTCTGTATATCTGCCTTCAGGACGACATCCAAGCATTATCATATATAATTTATTCTCGTTTTTCATTTTTCAAAGGTACAATTTTTTATAAAAAGAAATTTTTGGCACAACAATTGAATAAGGTTAAATATCATTAATCATAAAAAATAGAAATCATGAGAAAAATTACTTTATTTTTAGCATTTATCGGGATGATAAGTCTAAACAGTTGTACCGTTAACGAGGTAAGAGATACGCCAGTTGATAATGATACTATAAGTGAAGTTTTTGAAGTAACACGTTCTTTTACGCCTTCAAATAATTTTTACAATTTCATTGTTTTACCACACACTACTTACAGTTCTGATATGATTTTAATGTATAGATTGACAAGTACATCTGGACCTGATGTTTGGAAAATGCTTCCAGAAACCTATTTCTTTAATGACGGAACATTAGATTTTGGTTACGATTTTAATTTCACGCAAAATGATATTGAATTGTTCATGCATGGAAATGATTTAGGAACAGTTTCAAATAACTTCAGAATAAATCAAGTATTTAGAATAGTTATTATTCCTGGATTTTTTGGAAAAGGCGCTTCTAATACAGTTGACTTAAACGATTACAATGCAGTTATAAAAGCATATAATATCGATGACTCTAAAGTAAAAGTATTAAAATAAAATAGATTTGGTTAGTCTATAGTTTGTTTGTTTGGATAGAGGTTGTAAGCAATTACAGCCTCTTTTTTTATGCTTCTTTTTCTTCGTCCTCAGCTTTTGATAAAGAAACCAAAATCCCTCCAAGTAAAGCCAATGCAATAAATCCTAAAGAAACCCATTCTGGAAATTTGTAATGGTGAATGATTAACATTTTAATTCCGACAAAAGTCAAAATGGCAATCAAACTGTATTCTAAGTAGCTGAATTTTTCTAACATATTAGCTAGGAAAAAATACATTGAACGCAATCCAAGAATGGCAAAAATATTAGAACTAAATACTAAAAAAGGATCGGAAGTAATTGCCAAAATAGCAGGTACGCTATCCATGGCAAATAATACATCCATTAATTCAATTACGATAAGTGCTACAAATAAAGGAGTTGCAAAAGTTATGTTTCTTTTCTTTATGAAAAATTTCTGACCTTCCATGTGCATCGTTACAGGAATCACTTTTCGCATGTTTCTAAAAATAAACGATTTCTTCGGATTGAATTCGTCATCTTCTCCTTTGAATAACATTTTGGCTGCAGTAAAAATTAAGAAAGCGCCAAAAACATAAGTCATCCAACTGAATTTATTAATAAGTAAAACACCAAAATAAATCATCAAACCTCTAAAAATGATAGCGCCAAGAATTCCCCAAAACAAAACGCGATGCTGATATTTTTGCGGAATTTTAAACGATGCAAAGATTACTGCAATTACAAATATATTATCTACACTTAAAGAAAGTTCAATTAGATAACCAGTAATGTACTTCATTACAGCTAAATTGGGTGTAAGTTTTGTCGGATTATCAATGTAACCATTTTGGTAAATCCAATAAACTACTCCTGAAAAAAGAAAAGAGATAGTTACAAAAATACCAGTCCATTTCCCAGCTTCTTTTGAAGATATGATATGAGGAGTTTTATTGAAAACACCTAAATCTAATGCTAAGAAAAATAAAATTGAAGCAATAAAAATTATCCAAACTAACATATAATTGTTTTTTACAAAGATAACATTATAAAATTTCAAATTCCAAATTCCAAATTCCAAAATTAAATATAGTAAGATTGGTGTTTGGAATTTAAAAAATTAGAATTTATTAATTTTACCCCTAAAAAAATAGGGTATAATTATTTTTGAATCAAAATATTATTATATTTGCATCAAAATATAAGGGTATAACTTTTAAAAATCAATTTTATGTCAACTTTACGTTTTCAAGCATTAAAAGATGCATCGGCTAGAAAGCCAGTAAAATTTGAAGAAGCTGGAAGAAAATCAGCTCTTTTTGGTTCAAATGTTTTTAATGACAAAGCAATGAAGCAATTTTTGACTTCAGATGCTTATAAAGGTGTAAAAGATGCTGTCCAACACGGAACTAAAATTGACAGAAAATTAGCCGATTATATTGCAATGGGTATGAAAGAATGGGCACTTTCTAAAGGTGTAACTCATTATACGCACTGGTTTCAACCATTAACTGGAACAACTGCCGAAAAACATGATGCTTTCTTCGAAACTTCTTATGATGGTTCCGATCCAGTTGAAAAATTTGGTGGAGGTCAATTAGTACAACAAGAGCCAGATGCTTCTTCTTTCCCAAATGGTGGAATTAGAAATACTTTCGAAGCTCGTGGATATACGGCTTGGGATCCAACTTCTCCAGCATTTATTTTCGGTACAACTTTATGTATTCCAACGGTTTTCATCTCTTATACAGGTGAAGCTTTAGATTATAAAACACCACTTTTACGTGCATTAAACGCTGTTGATGAAGCAGCAACTGAGGTTTGTAAATATTTTGATAAAAACGTTAAAAAAGTAACAGCAACTTTAGGTTGGGAACAAGAATATTTCTTGGTAGATGCTTCTTTAGCAAATTCTCGTCCTGATTTAGTAATGACAGGAAGAACATTACTTGGACACACTTCAGCAAAAGGACAACAATTAGACGACCATTATTTTGGTTCAATTCCATCTCGTGCTTTAAATTATATGAGAGAATTGGAAGAAGAATGTATGTTATTGGGAATTCCAGTTAAAACACGTCACAATGAAGTAGCTCCAAATCAATTTGAGTTAGCTCCAATTTTTGAAGAAACTAATTTAGCGGTTGACCACAACTCTTTATTAATGGATGTAATGTCTAAAGTAGGTGAGCGTCATGATTTTAAAGTGCTTTTCCATGAAAAACCTTTCAAAGGTGTAAATGGTTCAGGAAAACATAATAACTGGTCGTTGGCTACCGACACTGGAGTGAATTTACTTTCTCCAAGTAAAACACCAATGAGCAATTTGCAATTCTTATCGTTTTTTATCAATACAATCAAAGCGGTAAATGAATATGAAGAATTACTTCGTGCAGCAATTGCAACAGCAAGTAATGATCATAGATTAGGTGCAAATGAAGCGCCACCAGCAATTATTTCTGTGTTCATTGGAGAACAATTGACAAAAGTTTTAGCTGAATTAGAAGGTGTTTCTAAAGGAAAATTATCTCCAGAAGAAAAAACCGATTTAAAACTAAACGTTGTAGGTAAAATTCCAGACGTAATGTTGGATAATACGGATAGAAATAGAACATCGCCATTCGCTTTCACAGGAAATAAATTTGAATTTAGAGCCGTTGGTTCTTCTGCAAACTGTGCTAATGCAATGACAACTTTGAATTCTATTGTTGCAAAACAATTGAAAGAATTTAAAAAAGAAGTAGATGCTTTAATTGAAACTAAAGATTTAAAGAAAGACGAAGCAATTTTTAATGTCTTAAGAGAATACATCAAAGAAACTAAAAACATCCTTTTTGAAGGTGATGGTTACAGTGATGCTTGGGAAAAAGAAGCTAAAAAACGTGGCTTGAGTAATCATAAAACAACTCCAACTGCTTTGAAAGCTAAAGTTTCTAAAAAAGCATTGGATTTATTCAAAGACTTAAACGTAATGAACCACGTTGAGGTAGAAGCACGTTACGAAATCGAATTGGAAGAATACACTAAAAAAATCCAAATTGAAGGAAGAGTTTTAGGCGATATCGCAAGAAATCATGTGATTCCAACAGCTATTCGTTACCAAAATACGTTAATTGAAAATGTTCGTGGTTTAAAAGAAATCTTCGGAAAAGATTTTGAGAAAATTGCAAAAGAACAAATCTCATTAATCAAAGAAATTTCTGCACACATTGAAGGAATTAACTCAAATGTTGAAGCGATGACTGAAGCTCGTAAAAAAGCAAATGCTTTAACTGATGCTCAAAAAATGGCCGAAATGTATTGCGATAAAGTAAAACCATATTTTGAAGTTATCAGAGAACACTGTGATAAATTAGAACTTTTAGTTGATGATGAAGTTTGGACGTTGACTAAATACAGAGAATTGTTGTTTACTAGATAGTTTATAGATATTTAACAGAATAGAAATAGATAATAAACAAAAAATCCTGCTATCATCAAGCAGGATTTTTTCTTTTGATATAAATTTTTATGGCAATTGTGTTATGGTGTAATTTCCAGAACCATTAAAGTTCAAAACTAAATCAATCCTGAAGTTTTTTGGAGTTGAGGTTACATTCGGAAAATTGATGTTATTTCCATTGATATCAATGGTTCCATCAGCTAAATTGTCTCCAAATTGACCTGGTGCAGGATATGGGATGTTAAAATTGAAATTATTATTCGAAGTAGTAATACCGTTAGCTATAAAAGAAAAAGTATTTGTAGACGTATTGTAAGTGGCGTTAATAGTATTTCCACCATTGATGGATACTTGAGGCGCTATCGAGTTTATTTGTAAGCCATATACTTGACCAGATCCAGCGCTTAATGTTACATAATAAAAACCGTTTGAAGGAATGGTATAGGCATTTCCGTTAGGAATCAATTCCAAATTTCCATTAAACCCATAAACTACTCCACTTGAATTATTATTTGAAATTATCTTAAATTGTGTACCACTCGTAAAATATTTATATCCAAATTGATTAGGTCCAAAATAGATTAAAGGAGTCATCAATAAAGCTCCAAACGGATCAAAGCTGTTGAAACTTCCATACAGATAAAATGAATTCGGATTATTAGCAGTCGAACCAGAAGTCGGCAACGATAACTGCCCACTATCATTAACGGTTAATTGATATGGTGTTCCATTTGGCGAAACCAAAGTAATTCCTTCACCAGGTGAAGTTATTAAACTGTCTGCTGCTAGTGCATAAGGTACACTCAAAAGTTGCGTAGTTCCAACTAAAACATAATTTGTTCCGCCTGCAACATCCATTTCAACTCTTAAAAATTTTGCATTTGCAGACCAATTTATCGTATTAAAAGTTCCAGTTGTAGGTGTTCCTTGTCCAATTACTAAATTGAAAAGCCCTTGAGCATTAGTGGTTTTGGTGTGAGTTTCGGTATATAAAACTGTTCCTGTTGCCGAATTATTTAAAATAGATAATCGTATCCCAACATTTGAACTAACAACTGGATTTCCTGAGTTATTTAAGGCAATTGCTTGATAAGAAATTCCTTGTGGTACTTGTGCAAATATTGCTGTAGAAATTAAAAAAATATAAAGGCTAATTATTCTTTTCATACTTGTTTTGATTTTAAAATTGTTTTTTCTAACGTTTGATTATTTTGAATGAGTTGAATTTTTTATTTGAAAATTGAATCAAGTAGATGCCACTTGATAATTTATTTAAATCTAAAGAATTATTATTTTCAATTTTACTTTCCAAAACTAATTGTCCAGTAGTATTGTAAATTGATACATTTTCGTTCAAAAGATTTTCAGAAGTCTTAAAATAAATTGTTGCGATAGTTGGATTAGGATAAACCACAATATTTTCTGAAATTTCAAATTGCGAAACTTCTAATTGTTGTTGATTTACTTGTGTTAAAATTCCAATAAGTCCAGAGCTAGATTGATTTTGAGTTGGAGTAATCACAATTTCTCCAATTGAAACTGATGTTTGCGTTGTGATTAGACTACCAGAATTAACTGATTGTAGAACAGACTGTGAATAACATATGCTACTCACACAAAATAGTACTGAAAATAGAAATTGTTTCATAAATGTATTTTTTTACAAAAATATATTTTTTTGTTAATTAATCTACTATATATTTTATTGGTAAAATATATTTTCCGTAAATTCGTTATATGCTAATGAAGAAAAAAATACTATTGCTACTTTTAATTGTTGTTCATTTTTCAAATGCTCAAGAACGGTTTGTAGTTTATTTTGACAACAACAAATTTCAACTGAATAAAACAGAACAAGCAAAACTAGATAAATGGATACTAGAAAATAAAACCTCAAAAATTTTATCAATTACAGGTTCTACGGATGAGGTTGGTTCTTCAGGATTTAATGATACGCTTTCGCTAAAACGTGTCAACTCTATTTATTCTAAAGTCAATGGAAAGATAAAAATTAGAGAAGATTTTAAAAGTATTTCTCTTGGCGAAAAAGGAGCTACTTCTCCAAATAAAGCTGAAAATAGAAAAGCAATAATTCATTATATTCTCGAAAAAGACTTAGCTCGTGAAAACGAAATATTAGGAATTAAGCCCAAAGTTGTGGTCGAAGAGGAAATTGTTCCAATAGAGGAAGAAACCATGAATTTTCCGGAAGGCGCGACTTTAGAGGACAAGATTGAACTTTCTACCAAAGGAACCTTAATACGTTTGGAAGATATTAATTTTCATGTCAACACCTTTGCTATAATTCCATCGTCTAAAAGATCTATCGATGAATTGATTTATGTTTTAAAAAAATATCCAAAGCTAAAAATTGAAATTCAGGGACATATTTGTTGTGTGAATAAAGACGCAAGAAATCTTTCTCTAGACAGAGCGCGCCAAGTAAAACGAATCTTAATGTCGGAAGGAATTGACGATAAAAGAGTGAAAGTAAAAGGATTTGGAGTATCAAAACCTAAGTTTGCTATTCCAGAGAAAAGCGAATTTGAAGCCGCTCGAAACAGAAGAGTTGAGATAATGATTTTAGACAAATAAACTTATGAGAAAGTATCTATTTCTTATTGTTTTCTTTACCTTTTTTGCTCAAGCACAAGAGAAACTCAACGTGTATTTTGATTTTGATAAATACAATTTGAATGACGAAGCTATCAGAAAAATTAACTCTTGGATTGCAGAAGGAAAAAACTATCAAGTGACCAAACTTTATGGTTTTTGCGATTGGAAAGGATCGAATTCCTACAATGATACGCTGGCTTTAAAAAGAGTAAATGAAGTTTATAATTTTTTGAAAGAAAGTGATATTGAAGTCAAAAAAGATATTGAAATTCGTGGTTTTGGAGAAGATTTTGAGCAATCAAAAGTTCAAGGTGAGAATAGGAGAGTTACCATCATTTTTCAAGAAAAAAAAGAAATTATAGTTGCAGATAAAAAGCCAGAAATTCCAAAAGAGCCTCTTAAAGACAAAGTGAAATCAGCCAAAAAAGGCGATTTAATCAAATTAGATAATATTTATTTCTATAATAATTCGGCCAAAGTGGTGCCTAAATCGGAACCAGTTTTATACGAATTACTTTGTATTATGGTTGATAATCCTAAGTTGGTGATTGAAATTCAAGGGCACATTTGTTGTAAGTCAGCTACACAAGAAGATCCAATTTCTTCGGCTCGTGCAAAAGCGGTTTACAATTATTTGATTCGAAATAAAATTGATAGAAAACGAATGACTTTCAAAGGATATGGTGTTTCGAGACCTATTCATCCAATTCCAGAGAAAAATGCTTTGGAAGAAGATGAAAATCGTAGAGTTGAAATTTTAATTGTTGAAAATTAAATATAAAAATTCTCCTCCGAAATCGGCTTTCTGCAATCTTTGAATTATCTTTGCCCAACAACGCAACAACTACACAATGAGTTCTGATAATAGCCAACGCTACGCCATGCGCGGAGTTTCTGCATCTAAAGAAGATGTGCACAATGCCATCAAAAACATTGATAAAGGATTATTCCCAAAAGCATTCTGCAAAATTGTTCCCGATTATTTAACCAACGACGAAGACTATTGTTTAATAATGCACGCCGATGGTGCCGGAACAAAATCGTCTTTGGCTTATATGTATTGGAAAGAAACTGGCGATATTTCGGTATGGAAAGGCATTGCTCAAGATGCTTTAATCATGAACATTGACGATTTACTTTGCGTAGGAGCAACCGACAATATTTTACTTTCATCAACTATAGGAAGAAATAAAAACTTGATTCCGGCTGAGGTGATTTCAGCAATTATCAACGGAACAGAAGAATTGATTCAAGAGTTAAAATCGTTTGGTGTAACCATTCATTCTACTGGTGGTGAAACGGCTGATGTTGGCGATTTGGTAAGAACAATAATCGTTGATTCAACAGTTACGGCTCGAATGAAACGTAACAAAGTCATTGATAATGCTAATATAAAACCTGGTGATGTAATTGTTGGAATGGCAAGTTTTGGACAAGCCAACTATGAGAAAAGTTACAATGGCGGAATGGGAAGCAACGGATTAACATCGGCGCGTCATGATGTTTTTGCTAACTATTTGGCAGACAAGTTTCCAGAGAGTTTTGACAGTTCTGTTCCGAAAGATTTGGTGTATTCTGGTAACATAAAATTGACCGATACTGTTGAAAATTCACCAATTGATGCCGGAAAATTAGTGCTTTCTCCAACACGTACCTACGCACCAATTATCAAAGCTATTTTAGATAAATATACTTCAAGTGATATTCACGGAATGGTGCATTGTTCTGGAGGAGCACAAACTAAAGTACTTCATTTTGTGGATAACGTTCATGTTATCAAAGATAATTTATTTCCAGTGCCACCATTATTTCAATTGATTCAAGAGCAATCTAAAACCGATTGGAAGGAAATGTACCAAGTGTTCAATTGTGGTCACCGCATGGAAGTTTACGTTCCTCAAGAAATTGCCAACGATATTATTGCCATTTCAAATTCTTTTGGCGTTGAAGCTAAAATTGTAGGTAGAGTAGAGGCAAGCGAAACCAAGAAACTAACTATCGAAAGTGAGTTTGGGAAGTTTGAGTATTAGTTATTTGTAGGATTGGAAGTTAATATGCAAAGTCAGGAGACATTTGCTAGGAATTTATAAGATAGAAATCTTTGCTTAGCTAGTTAGTGCTTTCTTATTTTCCGTGAGTTATTCTTATCACTTTACCATTTCTTCCGTCAATTATGATTAAAAAAGTTCCGCCAACATAATCCTCAGGTAAAACACCTGAAATAATCCAATGGTTATTTATTAAGTAGATTTCATATGGTTTTTGTTCTTCAATTTGCTCCTTTCCATAAATACTGAATAAAATTGGTTCAGCAACTTTTATAGCAGTTAAACTATCTTTTATTATTAAGCTTTTGTTGTCAACAACATTATGTTCTTTATTGTTACGTAGTGCAATTTTTAATTCATCTTCTGCATTTTTTCTACCAAGTAATTCATTTTCTTTATTTGTTTGACCATAAGAATTTAGAACTAAAAGCAAAATCAACAGTGAGATAATTTTTTTCATTTTTTATGGATTTTCACTAGCGCCTTTTAGCTGCTCTGTTATTTTGTTTTATTTAATTTTCAAGAGTTTATTTTCTTTAAATTCTGCCTGAACTGCACAAATTTTAATTGATTTTTTATTTTTTATGAAAACTAAAGTTGATTTGGAATCATCTGCGGTTTGATATTCAGATATATTTGACAAATCTATATTGTATTTTTCTCCAACTTCTTCTGGGATTTGATAAGGACCAATCACAATGTAATTATCCCAGTCAAAATCGGTTATTTTAGTTAAATCAATTGGCTTTTTTTCTTTCAAATATTCTAAGTTTATTTTTTTACTTAATTCTTTATCTGAACTTAATTGAAAAAAAGAGTTGCAAGAAGTAAGTGATGTAATAAATATTAAAAAGATTATTTTTTTCATTTTTTCGTACTTTAAAATAAAACCCCTAATTTTTTAAAATCGCTGATAGCAGTTCCTATCCATAAAGAATTAGTAATTGGAAGATTTTTGATTTCTATTTTATATATTTTCCAAACTTATACTTTTCATTTCTTGGATTTTTTATTCTAAAAACTACCCTAGTAATTTCTAATTCTGGACATGCTGTATTATTAATAGTAACTAATTTTAACAACATTGAATCTTTTTTTATTTCCATATCTCCATCATATTTGACACAGCCAGTTAAGCCTATTAAACAAGAAATATAAATTTCGTTTTCTTGATACTTTATTGTGTCTGTTTTTGGATCAAATCCTCTTGAAAATAAAGAATCAGGCCTTTTATCAGAGTATTTATCATTTAAAAAATCAGTAATCTTAAAGGAAATAATATTTTTATTTGGCTTAAAGTCAATAATAGTTTCTTCAGGAATTTTGTTTCCACATGAAGTGACTGTAAATGCAAATAAAAAATACAAAAGTTTTTTCATAAATATTTTTTGTTCATTCTTTTAGTCCCATTTTGTATTGTCGTTTATTAATCTTTCTATTTCTTGTTGTCCTTTTTTAGACAGTCCACCAAACTTCATTGCTGGACATATTGGCATAGAGCTAGTCATTCCACATTCGTCAAGGCAAAAGTATATTTTTCCAATTACTTTGTTCTTGTCATTATAAAGTCTGAAAAAGTATTCGCTTTCAGAAGTTTGCCAAGTTGTTTCTTCCCATTGAAAATTTGTAGTGTCGTTACAATAATTCACAAAATTGTCTAACTCACTTTTTTTTAAAGTTTTGTTTGTAAATAGTCCTATTAACGGCTTGTTTTCAATAAGTTTTATTTGAGCTACTTTCTGTCTTGGAAAAGAATATTCTTTGTTTGTAAATAGATTTCTATATCGTTCCTTAATTGTGTTATAACTATCTCCGTCTTGCCAACTAAGTAAACTTTCTTGTTCTGTTTTCAAATTATTATAGTTTCTCTGAAAATAGTCGTTGTTATCTAACCATTGCCAAATACACAAAAGTCCAACTAGCGAAATTGTTATATAAATAGATAACTTAAATATTTTCATTTCTATGACTTTTAATTCTTCGACTTCCGTAAAAATACCAAAACTTCTTTAACTTCTTAAAAAAACTTTGCGACCTTTGTGGTTAAATACAAATGAGATGAAACTAAACCCAAAAAACGGAATCGATAGTTTGCTTTTCGGAATGAAGCAGCAAGATGTAACGGCACTTTATGGTGCTCCAGATAAGAAGTTTGAAGACGATGATAACAACATAATTTTTTTATACAACCAACATAAACTTCGTTTAACGTTCTATGAAGATGAAGATTTTCGTTTGGGTTATATCATCACTTCTAATGAAAATGCAACCTTGTTAGACAAAAAAGTAATAGGATGTAATGTAAAAAGTCTAATTGCTGATTTGCCTTTCAAATCGTGGGAGAAAGAAGATTTCGATTCTACAGAAAATCATTTTAATGAAAGCAATTGGCTCACATTACAATCGGAATATGATGTAGTTATAAGAATCGAATTAGGAGCCATTATAAAAGATAACGATGAATTTGATTGGAAATTTAAAGGATAAAAAAAAGAGGCTGTCTACTATTTTTAAGACAGCCTCTTCGTTTATTATTGTTGATTGATTTTGATTAACTCAACTTCAAAAATTAAATCTGAATTTGGAGGAATAACACCGCCAGCACCTCTTTCGCCATAAGCCAATTTTGAAGGAATTAAGAATTTGTATTTAGAACCTTCTGTCATCAATTGAACACCTTCTGTCCAACCAGGAATAACTTGGTTCAATCCAAAATCAATTGGTTGACCTCTTTGAACGCTACTGTCAAAAACTTTACCGTCTAGTAAACTTCCTGTGTAATGAACTTTTACATTACTTGTAGCTACTGGTTTTGCACCAGTTCCTTCTTTTAAAACGATATATTTTAAACCACTTGAAGTTGTTTTAGCAGTTTCAAATTCTTTTAATGCTATAGCATTGGCAGCAGCTTTTGCAGCAGCTTCTTTAGCTTCTTCAGCAGCTTTATTTGTGAAATAATCTTCAAATACTTTAGTAGCATTAAATTTTGATGCTTCGTTACCTTTTCTAACAATAGTTATTTTATTAATAACATCGTTTTGCTCAATAGCATTTACAACTTCCATCCCAGTTACAACAGAACCAAAAACGGTATGTTTTCCATCCAACCAAGATGTCTCTTTGTGGGTAATGAAGAATTGCGAACCATTAGTTTTTGGTCCAGAATTCGCCATTGAAAGAATTCCGCCTTTGTCATGTTTTAAATCAGTGATTTCATCTTTAAAAGCATATCCAGGTCCACCAGTACCATTTCCAAGAGGATCACCACCTTGAATCATGAAATCTTTAATTACTCTGTGAAATTTCAATCCATCATAGAATTTTTTTCCTTTATAAGTTTCAGAAACCTTTGGATTTGTACCTTCCGCCAAAGAAATAAAGTTAGCAACAGTTATTGGAGTTTTTTTGTACTCTAAACGAAGTACAATTTTACCTTTAGTTGTTTCAATCTCTGCAAAAATCCCATCATTAGGATTGGCAACTTTAGCCATTACTTGAGTAGTTGGTTTTTTAACGATTTTCTTCTTCTTAGTTTGAGCATTCGAAATTGTTAATCCTAAAAAGAATAACAACATGATTTTTAATTTCATTTTCATTGTTCTAGTTTTAATCAGTTTTAATTATAGTTTTTCTAATATTTCTACTTCAAAAATAATATTTGCGTTCGGTGGAATTACATCACCAGCTCCATTTTCTCCATAACCTAAGTTAGATGGAATAAATAAAATGGCTTTATCTCCAATATTTAATAGCGACAATCCTTCTTCAAATCCCGGAATAGCAGCACCTTTAGAACCACATTGAAAAGGCAATGGACTATAACCATTCTGAGAAGCGCGTTGCGGATCTAATTTTCCGAAAGCATTTGCTATTTCGGCTGAGCTGGTATCAAATAATGTTCCATTCTCTAAAAATCCAGCGTAATTTACAAATATTTGGGAACCTGCTAATGGTTTTTTACCTGTTCCTTTTTCTAAAATAGCATATTGTAAACCAGAAGGTAATTTTTTTGATGCGGCTTTTTGTTCTGCAAAAAAGGCAATTTTATCAGTAATAGCTTTTTTAAGCGTTGCAGCATCAATAGCAGCTTGCTTTTTCTGTTTTTCAGATTCTACTTTAAAGTAATCGCTGAAAACTTTTACAGCATCAAATTTTTTAGCAGCTTCTCCTTTACGAATGATTTTAACCGAATTAATGGCATCGTTTTGAACAATTGTATTTACTACTTCCATTCCGTTTTCTACAACGTGACCAAAAATAGTATGTTTTCCATCCAACCAAGGAGTTTCTTTAATCGTGATAAAAAATTGGCTACTATTTGTTGCAGGACCAGAATTCGCCATTGCTAATAATCCACCTTTATTGAATTTTAAATCGGTAATTTCATCTTTAAATTTGTATCCGCAATCTCCAGAACCATTCCCAAGTGGATCACCACCTTGAATCATAAAGTCTTCGGCATCACCATTACATTTAGAAATAACTCTGTGAAATAATAAATTGTCATATAATGGTTTGTCTTTCAAATTTTCTGAAACAAACGGATTGGTTCCTTCAGTTAAAGTCACAAAATTTGCCACAGTAATTGGAGTTTTTTCATATTCCAATGCCACTAAAATAGTTCCTTTTGAGGTTTCAATTTCTGCGTATAATCCGTCTTTTAAGTTGGTGTGTTCGTCTTTACATCCAACAAAAAACGTTGTAATAACTGCTAATAGTAAAATTATTCTCTTTTTCATTTCTATTTAATCTATTGTTTGTTTTCGGGTTTAAAATCGTTTAAAGTTACTGTGCAAATTAATGGTTCGTTAGTTCCAATTCTTCTGTCGTCACCATGATAACCAAAGGCTAGGTGAGAAGGAAACAAAAAAGTCACCGTTTCTTTTTTGCGCATTTGTTTTATGCCATGGCGTAAACCAGACATGATGTTTTGTTTATCAACCAAATAAGTTTGTGGTTTAAGTTCAAGTTGAGAATAAATAACATTTCCAGCAATGTCTTTGATTTCGTAATCAAAAAAAGCAATATCACCTTTTTTAGGACGCAAAGTATCGCTGTCATTTTTTACATCATAATGGTACCAATATCCTTTTTGGGAAGTCAAGTACTTAATTTGAGGATTGCTCTTGATGATAGAATCTATCTGCTTTTCTTCACCTTTAATCAATTTTTTGTTGCGCTCTACAGATTCATTCATGAAAGCTCCAGAATTTCTTGAAATTGGCATTCTTGCTTGTTGCTCTTTACAACCAATTAAGGTTAAAAGAACAAAGATAAAAACAACGCTAAATTTTATATTTCTCATAATTTATAGTTCAATTTTAGAAATGATTTGTTCAAATTTCTTTATAGTATTTGCCAAGGAATCATACGATTTTCCTCCAGCCGCATTGATATGTCCACCACCACTAAAATGGTCTCTAGCAAATTGATTTACATCAAAATCTCCTTGTGAACGAAACGATATTTTAATGATATTTTCATCTCTATGTTCAATGAAAATGGCTGCAAAAACGATGCCTTTTATAGTCAAACCATAGTTAACGATTCCTTCTGTATCTCCTTTTACGTATTTAAATTCGTCTAATTCCTTTTGCGATAACGAAATATAAGAAGTTTTCTTATCGAAAAGTACTTTCATATTATGCAAAGCTCTTCCCAATAATTGCAATCTATCATAAGAATTATTATCGAAAAGTAAATTCGGAATTTCTGTATTTTCAACACCTAAATCAATGAATTCTGCAACAATTCTGTGAGTCGTTCCAGTAGTTTTCGGAAATCTAAAACCTCCAGAATCTGTTAGGATTCCGGTGTAAAGACAAGTTGCAATAGTTTTATCGATTAGGTTTTTTTGATTCAAATATCCAATGAAATTGTAAATCATTTCACAAGTAGAACCAAATGAAGTATCTGAATAAGTGAACGTTGCATAAGAATCAGGCAATTGATGATGATCAATCATAATCATTGGAGCAGAAAGTTTGCTTAAAACTTGTTCCATTTCTCCAGTTCTGTGTAAAGCGTTGAAGTCTAAAGTAAAGACAAGCTCAGCTTCGTTAAGAATTTTAGTGCAATTAACTCTGTCATTTTCATAAACCAAAACCGTTTCTGAAGATGGTAACCATGCTAGAAATTCAGGGAATTCATTGGGTGCAATTACTACTGGTTTATGGTTTAATTTTAATAAAAAATGATACAAACCAAGCGTCGAACCCATGGCATCACCATCAGGACTTCGGTGTGGAAAAATTGCAATTTTCTTTGGAGAAGCCAATAATTCTTGAATGGCTAAAATGTCTTTTTCGTTCATAGGTTGCGAAAATACTAAAAATTAACACAATCACTATATAGATTAACACAGAATTTAAAGATTACTTCCTTAGAAAAATCAAAATTTAATTGGAATCAATGACGTGAACCTTTCCAAGTTCCGCCATATTTGTAGTTTTCCAATTTTTGAGATTTCTCGCAACACGATTTGCATACAAAAAGCCACGTTTTTCCTTTATCAATTTGAATTCGAAACAATATTGATTCTTCTACCTTGCACAAGTCACAATTTTTGGTTTTCATTACAATATTTGAATTACTTAGAAACAAAAAGTCCTAACCAAACAGCAAATATTCCAAGCAAAACACTTAAAGCAATATAGCTAAAAGCTAACAAGGAATTATTGTTTTGAAACAAAGTATAATTTTCAAAACCAAAGGTGGAAAAAGTAGTGTATCCGCCACAGAAACCAGTGATTAAAAACCATTTTAAATTGCTGTTTGCTAGATTGTTTTTTTCTAAAATTCCAATCAATAATCCAATTAAAAAACAACCTAAAACATTAGTAATAAATGTTGCCAACGGAAAATGATTTGCCCAATATTTATTGACAAAAACCGAAGTTAGATATCGTAAAACACTACCAATGGCGCCACCGATTGCTATGTAGAGAATTGTTTTGAGCATTTATAAATTAATTTAGTTTCAAAAGTAATAAAATTAACTTTCCATTTTCAAATTTCAATCTATAATAGTACTTTTGCGCATGCAACACAACGTACTTATTTTAGATTTCGGCTCGCAATACACACAACTTATTGCACGCCGCGTTCGCGAATTAAATATATTCTGCGAAATTTTTCCTTACAATCATTATCCAACTGATTTATCGTCTTACAAAGCGGTCATTCTTGGCGGAAGCCCTTACTCGGTGCGCTCAGAAGATGCTTTGCAAATCGATTTGTCCGAAATTAGAGGTAAATTACCTTTGCTTGCCGTGTGTTATGGTGCGCAATATTTAGCTCATTTTTCAGGTGGAGAAGTAGCTGCTTCCAATATCAGAGAATACGGAAGAGCCAATTTATCTTATATCAAAGAAGACGAAGTTTTCTTCGAAAATGTAAACCTCAATTCACAAGTTTGGATGAGCCACAGTGATACCATTAAACACTTACCAACCAATGGTGTAAAACTTGCAAGTACCAACGACGTAGAAAATGCGGCTTACAAAATTGAAGGCGAAACTACTTATGCCATTCAGTTTCATCCAGAAGTATATCATTCAACTGATGGAAAACAAATGCTTGAGAATTTCTTAGTAAAAATTGCAGAAGTTCCTCAAAATTTTACTCCAAATGCTTTTGTTGACGATTGCGTTAAAGACTTACGAGAAAAAGTAGGAAATGATAAAGTAGTTTTAGGACTTTCAGGTGGAGTAGATTCTACAGTAGCAGCAGTTTTATTGAACAAAGCTATTGGTAAAAATCTATACTGTATCTTCGTTAACAACGGATTGTTACGAAAAAATGAATTCGAAAACGTACTTCACCAATACAAAGATATGGGCTTAAATGTGAAAGGCGTTGATGCTTCGGCACGTTTTTTGGAAGCTTTGGCTGGAGTTGATGATCCTGAAACTAAACGTAAAATTATTGGTAATGCTTTTATAGAAGTTTTTGATGATGAAGCGCACAAAATAGAAGATGTAACTTGGTTAGCACAAGGAACGATTTATCCTGATGTTATCGAATCGGTTTCGGTAAAAGGTCCGAGTGCTACTATCAAATCACATCACAATGTTGGCGGTTTGCCTGATTTTATGAAATTGAAAATTGTGGAACCACTTCGAATGTTGTTTAAAGACGAAGTTAGAAGAGTTGGAGCAACTTTAGGAATTGATCCAGAATTGTTAGGAAGACATCCTTTTCCTGGTCCAGGATTATCGATTAGAATATTAGGCGATATTACACCAGAAAAAGTACGTATCTTGCAAGAAGTTGATGCAGTGTTTATTAACGGATTAAAAGAACACGGATTGTACGATAAAGTTTGGCAAGCAGGAGCAATTTTGCTTCCAGTAAATAGTGTAGGAGTTATGGGCGATGAGCGTACGTACGAAAAAGTAGTAGCACTTCGAGCAGTAGAATCTACAGACGGAATGACCGCTGATTGGGTACATTTACCATATGAGTTTTTGATGAAAATCTCAAACGAAATCATCAATAAAGTGAAAGGTGTGAATAGAGTAGTTTATGACATAAGCTCAAAACCACCAGCAACGATTGAATGGGAATAAATTAGTTGGCAGTTTGGGATTTGGATTTTTTTAATTGGAAATTAATTTAATTATATGTTTAAAAAAGGTATTTACATTTTAGTATTGATGTTTGCAACTTCTGTTTTCGGACAGAATTATACTAAGCACAAAGTGGCTAAAGGAGAAACGATTACTCAAATTGCGCAAAAGTACAAAGTGACGCCTTACGATATCTATAAGTTAAATCCAGATTCGCAAAGCGGAATTCAACCAGATGCTATTTTACTTATTCCTAAAAGTATTGAAAAAGTAGCTTCAAATGAAGTTCCGTTTAAGGAAAAAACATACATAGTAAAAGCGAAAGAAACTCTTTACAGTATTGCAAAAGAGAATAATGTAGGAATTTCAGATTTAGAGGAAGCTAACCCATTTTTGAAAACTGATGGATTACAACCTGGACAAGTTTTGAAAATAATGAAGTATGAAGAACCACCAAAAGTGCAAATGGGAACTAAGATATTCTCTACTCATGAGGTAGTTGCAGGTGATACAAAATACAGTATTTCCAAAAAATACGGAATTTCTGTAGAAGAACTAGAAAAGCAAAATCCAGAAATAAAAGACAATCTTCCTGTTGGTTTTAAATTGAAAATAAATAGTAGTGAGAAAGCTGTTGTTCCAGCTGAAGTAGTAAAACCTAAAACAGAAGCTTATCGCGGAAATACTTTAGAATATACTGTAAAATCAGGCGAAACTATGTATAGTTTAACCAAACTTTTAGGTCTATCGGAAGCTTCATTAATTGGTTTAAATCCAAGTTTGAAAGAAGGTGTTAAAGAAGGAATGATTCTTAAAGTCCCAGCAACACTTTCATTTTCAAAAGAAACTAAAAACAGTTTGAAAGACTTGACAAAATCTATTTCAAGCCAAAAAAGAAAAGAGTTAGTCTTGTTTTTACCTTTCAATGCATCTAAAATCCAAAACGATACGGTTACTTCAATTTCAGAACGATTAAAGAAAGATAAATTTCTAAACATGACTCTAGATTTTTATGCTGGAGCTTTAATGGCAATAGATTCAGCAAAAGTTCTAGGAATGAATTTGGATATTAAAATATACGATTCTCAAGAAACTAAAAATTCAACAAGTGCTCTTTCGGTTATTTCTAATAATGATTTTTCGTCAACAGATGCCGTTATTGGTCCATTCTATCAAGTAAATGTTGAAAAAGTAGCAGATGCTTTAGAAAACAAAAATATTCCTGTAATATCACCATTGTCAAGAGATGAAGGAAAATCTTATAAGAATTTGTTCCAATCAATGCCTCATGCTGATGCTGTTAAAGGTGCAATGTTCAATTATATGCAATCCAAAAACGGAAATATAATCGCAGTAATTGATCCCAAAAAAACTTCAATAAAAGAGTATATTCAAGATTTTCAAAAAGATGTTAAAGTAGTTGGTCTTACTGATAAAGGTGGATTTGTAGCCGATAGTATTAAAAAGCATTTTGTAAAAGACAGAATAAATTATGTTGTAATGGCTTCAGAAAAAACCGGAACTATTTTTACAACAACATCAGCAATGTCTAGTTCTATGAAAGACTATCAAGTGCAATTGGTAATTTTAGAACCCAACGAAACTTTAGATTTTGAAGAAATTGCTTTGTCTCGATTGACAAAATTAAAAATGGCTTATCCTTCAGCAACAAAAGACAACGATTCTGATGAAGCACAAAAATTTGAAAGAGCTTTCAAAAAGAAAAATAAAATACTTCCAAATCAGTACGCTGTTCGAGGTTTCGATTTAACTTTTGATACAATGTTGCGATTAGCACAAGACAAACCTTTTGAAGAATCTATCAACGATGATGCAACAGAACAGGTGGAAAGTAAATTTGATTACGCCAAGAAAATTTCAGGCGGTTACACTAATAATGGTATTTATATTCTTTATTACGACGAAGATTTAACAATAAAACAAGCACAATAATGGCCACTTCCAAAGTAACTTATTTAGGAGATTTACGAACTTCTTCCATTCATTTGCAATCGGGTTCTGTTATTATTTCAGATGCACCAATTGATAACAACGGAAAAGGAGAAGCATTTTCTCCAACAGACACTGTTGCTAATGGTTTAGCCAGTTGCATGTTCACTGTTATGGGAATAAAAGCTCGCGATTTAGAAGTAGATTTCTCAAATTCAACCGCAGAAGTAACCAAAATTATGGGAACCGAACCAAGAAGAATCACCGAAATTCATGTTACTTTCAATATGAATGTTATTGTTGACGATAAAACCAAAACCATCCTTGAAAGAACAGCAATGACTTGCCCAGTTTTTTATAGTTTACATCCAGATATTAAGAAAGAAATTGTTTTTAATTGGAAAAATAAATAGGTTTCAACTCGTAACTCGCAACACGCAACCCGAAACCTTTCCAATGGACGACCAACAAAAATCCCTAATCAAATTAGCTCATACCAAAATGCCTTTCGGGAAATACGAAGGAAAATACCTTATTGACTTACCAGAGTATTATTTAGTTTGGATTGATAACAATCGTCTTCCTAATGGACAGCTTGGCGAACAACTCAAACTCGTTTATGAACTCAAATTAAATGGTTTAGAAGAGCTAATTCGCAATATTAAAAAGCAATATCCAAAGCCACTTTAGTAAAATTTTAAAAGCCTTTTTATTTCTTTTTCTACCAAATTGTCATGTCTTTATGTTTCAGTATTTACACATTGAAATATTTTCACATTGATTAATTAAATTGTACTTTTGCATCGTTTTTTACAACAACACAACTACAACATACAATAAAATGAATCAAACGAAATACATTTTTGTTACTGGTGGTGTGACTTCTTCCTTGGGTAAAGGAATTATCGCAGCATCTTTGGCAAAATTATTACAAGCACGAGGTTACCGAACAACCATTCAAAAATTCGATCCCTATCTAAATGTCGACCCAGGAACTATGAATCCTTATGAGCATGGCGAATGTTATGTTACAGATGATGGTGCCGAAACTGATTTAGATTTAGGTCACTACGAAAGATTTTTAAACGTTCCAACATCACAGGCAAACAATGTAACTACAGGAAGAGTTTATCTTTCGGTTATTGAAAAAGAACGTCGTGGTGAATTTTTAGGAAAAACAGTTCAAGTGGTTCCTCATATCACAAATGAGATTAAAGAACGCATGCAATTGTTAGGTAATTCTGGTGATTATGATATTGTAATAACTGAAATTGGTGGAACAGTTGGTGATATTGAATCATTACCATATATTGAATCGGTTCGACAATTGGTATGGGAATTGGGTGAAAGTAACGGAATTGTAATTCACTTAACTCTTGTTCCATATTTGGCTGCAGCAGGTGAATTGAAAACCAAACCGACACAGCACTCAGTAAAAACATTGATGGAAAGCGGAATCAAAGCTGACATTTTAGTTTGTAGAACCGAACATGAATTATCAGATGAAATTCGTCAAAAACTAGCTTTGTTTTGTAATGTGAAACGCGAAGCAGTTATTCAATCCATTGACGCTTCAACAATTTATGAAGTTCCTTTGTTGATGCTTGAAGAAGGTTTGGATGTTGTAGCTCTAAAAAAATTAGATTTACCTCAAAAAAATACGCCAGATTTAGAAAATTGGAACACCTTTTTACACCGATTAAAAAATCCTAAGCATACCATAAATGTTGGTTTGATTGGAAAATATGTAGAATTGCAAGATTCTTATAAATCGATTTTAGAAGCATTTATTCACGCCGGAGCTTCTAATGAAACTAAAGTAAATATCATTAGCATACATTCAGAATATATTGATAGTGATAATATTGCTGAAAAACTAAAAGGAATCGATGGAATTCTTGTGGCTCCAGGTTTTGGTGAAAGAGGAATAGAAGGTAAAATTGAAGCTGTTCGTTACGCACGTGAAAATAATTTGCCGTTTTTCGGAATCTGTTTAGGAATGCAAATGGCTGTTATAGAATATTCTAGAACTATTTTAGGATTAGCTGATGCCAATTCAACAGAAATGAATCCAAACACAACCAATCCAGTTATCGATTTGATGGAAGAACAAAAAACCATCACCGACAAAGGAGGAACAATGCGTTTAGGTTCATGGAAATGTGATTTGAAAGAAGGAACTTTGGCACATCAAATTTATGGTAAAACACAAATTTCAGAACGTCATCGTCACCGTTATGAATACAATAACAAGTATGCTGCCGAACTAGAAAGTGCAGGTTTAATAAGCTCCGGAATCAACCCAGACACAGGTTTAGTTGAAATTGTAGAGATTAAAAATCATCCGTTTTTTATCGGTGTGCAATACCATCCAGAGTATAAAAGTACTGTTGCCAATCCACAGCCAATTTTTGTTAGCTTTGTGGCCGCAATGGTAAAGAATAAAAAATAATTTTCAGAATAATTTGAAAATTAGAAACAAAACAGTCCAAAAAGCGACTGATGTATAAATTATAAAGAGTAATGGAAGAAAAGAAGTTTGACAAAAATTCGATTATTGGTTTCGCCATAATCTTCGGGATTATAATGTGGATGATGTACAATGGTCAAAAGACTGCACAAGAAGAACAAGCCCAAAAAATCAAGCAAGAAAAAATTGATAAAGCCAAAAAAGCTAAGGAAGTTGCTACAAAACAAGTTTTACAAACGGTTGTAGATACTACTGTTAATGATACAGTTAAACTTCAAAAATTAGCAGGTGCTTTAGGAAGTTTTGCTTATTCAGCAACATTGCCATCAGCAAAAGAAAGTTTCACAACCATTGAAAACGAATTGGTTACTTTAAAAATCGCTAATAAAGGTGGATATATCGCAGAAGCAGTTCTAAAAAACTACAAGAAATTTGAAAAGAATTCAGGACAATTAGTGGAGTTAATTAAGAATAATAACGCTAATTTCAATCTTGAACTTCAAACGAAAGACAATCGAGTTTTAAACACTAAAGATTTATTCTTCGAACCAACTTTAACTAAAAACGGAAACGATCAAATACTTTCTATGAAGTTAAAATCAGGAGCAAACGAGTTTTTAGAATACAAGTATGTGCTTAAAGCTAACGATTATATGTTAGATTTTGACGTTCGTTCTCAAGGATTAAGTAAAGTTTTAAATACTTCAAAAGCGGCCGATTTGCAATGGGATTTAAAAACCTATCGCAATGAGAAAAGCGTCTCTTATGAAAATCGTTACGCAGAAATATATTTTGAAAACGACGGAAAAGTTGATTATGCTGGTTTAGGAAAACAAGAAGATGAAACTTTAGAAAAAGCAACTTTTATTGCTTACAAGCAACATTTTTTCAGTTCTATTTTATTGTCACAAACTCCAATTGAGAATGTAAAAGTTAGTTCTACAGATTTAGTTAATGATGACAAAATTGATACTGTTTTCACAAAACAATTTAAAACGACTTTACCATTAGCATTTAAAAATGGTGAGTTAGATTATAAAATGAATTGGTATTATGGTCCAACAGATTATAAAATTTTAAATAATTACGAAAAAAATATCGAAGACATCGTTCCATTAGGTTGGGGAATTTTTGGTTGGATAAATAAATTAATTTTCATTCCACTTTTCGGATTCTTGAGTTCATTCATGGGATTAGGAATTGCCATTATTGTATTTACAATTATTATCAAGATTGCAATGTCTCCAATTACTTTCAAATCTTTCTTGTCACAAGCAAAGATGAAAGTACTGCGTCCAGAAATTACAGAGCTTAATGAGAAATTTGCAAAAGATCCAATGAAAAAGCAACAAGAAACAATGAAATTGTACAACAAAGCTGGAGTAAATCCAATGGCTGGTTGTATACCAGCATTAATTCAGTTGCCGTTTATGTATGCTTCATTCCAGTTCTTCCCATCAGCAATTGAGTTGAGACAAAAAGGATTCCTTTGGGCAGAAGATTTATCATCATTTGACCAAATTTTCAAATTGCCATTCAACATTCCATTATATGGTGATCACGTGAGTTTGTTTCCTATATTGGCAGCAATAGCTATTTTCTTCTATATGAAAATGACTTCAGGCGATCAAGCTATGGCGCAACCACCACAAGAAGGTATGCCAGATATGGGTAAAATTATGAAAGTTATGATTTACCTGTCTCCAATTATGATGTTGATTTTCTTCAATAGCTACGGTTCAGGATTGAGTTTATATAACTTTATTTCTAACTTAATTACTATCGGAATTATGTTAGTTATCAAGAAATATTTTATTGATAGTGATAAGATTCATGCACAAATTCAAGAGAATAAAACTAAACCAAAAACTGAAAGTAAGTTCCAAAGAAAGATGAGAGAAATGATGGAACAAGCAGAAGAACAAAAGAAATTGAATAAGAAATAAAGTAATTTATAAAACAAATAAAGCCGTTTCAATTGAAATGGCTTTATTGTTTTTAATATGTAAAATTATTAAGGAACACTATTTGGTAAAAGTACTTTGTTTACCGCGTGAATAACTCCATTTGCACATTGTACATCAGTTAATACAATATTGGTTTGTCTAGCTTGTTCATCAGTAATAACTGTTCCAGATACTGTGAATGTTCCAGATTCAAAAGTAGTAATAGGACCAGTAGGAATTGCATTTGATAAAACATTTGCACCCGCAACTACATGATATTGTAAGACTGCAGTTTTCTTTGCACTATTTAAGCTAGTATACAAGTTTAATGTAGCTGTATCAAAAGCACTATTTAATGGAGCAAATACTGTAAATGGTGAACTGGCGGTTCCATTCAATGTTGGAATAAGACTCTGATCAGTTAACAATTGCGCAAGTGTACTAAAATTTGGATTTGCTGCTGCATGAGTTACAACAGTTGGCAAACCAATAATTGCATCAACTTTATGAATTACACCATTGGTTGCAATAATGTTAAAAGTTCCTCCAGCTGTTGTTGTAATTACAGATGAAACACCATTTAATCTCACACCAGATGTTGTATTAACATACATATCTAATTTGTTAGTTGTTGAAGCAGATCCTAAAGCTAATGTCTTGATGTAAGTGTTGTTTGTTAAACCTGATGATTGTACTGCACCACTAACAACATGATTTAACAAAATTTGTCTAAGTGCTGGAATGTCAGCTGTAGGATAATTGTCAATAACAGTTGCAGTCAATCCTGCATTAATAAATGCTTGATCTGTTGGGGCAAAAACGGTGAAAGGTCCAGCACCTTGTAAAGTAGCAGCTAAATCTGCTTTTTTAAGTGCTTTTACTAATAATGTTAAATCACTTGCTTTTGAAGCAATACCTGTAATTGTATTGTCAACTGTTGGCTGAGGATTGTCATCATCACTGCAAGAAGTTAACATTAATCCTAGAAAGGCAAAGATTGCGATTAATTTGGTTTTGTTTGTTTTCATAATGATTTTTTATTTAAAGTTATTTTGTTCAGCTAAATAACAAAATGATTAAACAAAAAATTAAAATTTTTAATAGGTTTAACTTTTTTGTTTAACCTTTAAAATCAATTACTTTTATTTTTTTATTAGTAAATACTTGATTTATTTGTTTATATTAATTGTTTAAAAATTAAACAAAACATATATATTCACGAGTTTTTTTATAAATTTTTTCTTACAAGAATTTTATTTTAACAAAAAAAAAGCTGTCAAATTATTTGACAGCTTTAAATATATAGTTAATTTATATTATAAGGTTGGACGTAATGCTTGACTTAATACATGTATTACTCCATTGGTACATTGAATATCAGTTATGATGATGCTACAATTTCTATTGTTAGCATCTTTTAATTTAGGACCAGTACTCAATAAAACTTTAACAAATTGAGGTGTTGCTTGTGTTGTTAAAATTTCTCCTTCAGATAAATCGGAAGCCAATTTATTACCAGTTACGACATGATAATTTAATACTGTTGTTAATTGTGCAGAGGTTAATGCAGCAACTCCACCAGGTAATTCATTGTTTAAAGCTACCAATGCAGTATTATATGGCGCAAATAAAGTAAATGCTCCAGAACCAGATAATGTAGTAATATAATCCGGTTGACCAGTTGTAGTTAATAAACTTGATAATGTGTTAAAATTTGGATTTGCATTAATATGGGTGACAATTGTAGGTAATCCAATTACAGCATCTACAACATGAACAATGCCATTGCTTAAATAGTTATTTGCTGCAGTAACTTCAGAGATACCATTTAAAACAACACCATTAGTTTTGTTTACAAATAAGCTCAAGTTGTTGTCAGATACATTTCCTACAGCTAATGTTTTTACATATCCAGTGAATGGCAAATCATTTGCAGTTTTTACTTGAGTTACCACATGATTTAAAAGAATTTCTCTTAAAGTTGTTGTAGGAACAGCATTAATGTTTGCAAAACCATTGGCTAATAAAAACGCATCAAAGGCATCATTGGTTGGAGCAAAAAGAGTATATTTTGTATCGCCATTTAGAGTTGCAAGTAAATTAGTTCTTTCTAATGCAACACCTAGTGAAGTTAAATTTGACTTTGATTGAACAAAACCAGAAATACTTAATTTTTTTGCATTAATATCATCTTCTTGACTACAACTTACAAAAAAAGTTGAAATGGATAAAAAAAATACGATTAAAATTGAACTTTTTAGAATAGATAGTTGTTTCATAATTTATTTAATGTTGTTTTCTTACATACTAATAATCAACAACAAAAGTATGCAAATAATTTAATTTACAAATAATATTTTTGCACTAAGCTTTTTTGGAACTACATTTGCTATAATAATTCGATTATTATTTAGTTATATAGACATTAAATATTTAAACGTATGAAATACATAATGCTAGCTTTATTTTTTACAGTTTCCATCTTTGCTCAAGATATCAATAAGTTAGACGAAAAAGGTAAAAAGCATGGAACATGGAAAGGTATTTACGAAGAATCAAAGCGTCCCAGATATGAAGGAACATTCAATCATGGAAAAGAAACAGGAATATTCAAGTTTTTTGATGATACTAAAGATGGAACCGTAATAGCCACAAGAGAGTTTAATGCAAAAGACAATTCTTGCTACACAATTTTCTATAACCAAAAAGGAAATAAAGTCAGTGAAGGTAAAGTAGTAAATAAAAAATATGAAGGCGAGTGGAAATATTATCATGAAGATTCGCCACAACTTATGACTCAAGAATTTTACAAAAACGGAAAGTTAGATGGCTTAAGAAAAGTGTTTTATGTTAGTGGTAAAATTGCTGAAGAATGCAATTATACTTCTGGTGTTAAAAATGGAGCCTACAAAAAATATACAGAAACCGGAATCATCATTGAAGAAAGTAACTATAAAAATGGAGAATTCGATGGTCCTGCGGTCTTTAGAAGTTCTGATAATGTTGTAATGGCAAAAGGAAATTTTGTCAACGGAAAAAAAGAAGGTATTTGGGAGTTTTTCAAAAATGGAAAAAGAGTAAAGGAAAATATGAGCAAACAGAAGGTTAGAAAGTTTGTCAAAAAACCAATGACTCGAGAGGAAGATAGATAATTTAATAATAAATAATATTTACCAAAGTATATGTTTTAACAATTAAAGCATATACTTTTTTTGTTTTTATTAATGTAAATTTGCATTCAAATTAAATCAATTAAATGAAACGTGTAGTTGTCGGACTTTCGGGTGGTGTAGATTCAAGTGTTGCTGCTTATCTTTTAAAGGAGCAAGGCTACGAAGTAATCGGTCTTTTTATGAAAAATTGGCACGATGATTCTGTTACGATATCTAACGAATGTCCATGGTTGGAAGACAGTAACGATGCGCTTTTAGTAGCTGAAAAACTCGGAATTCCATTTCAAACAGTAGATTTAAGCGAACAATACAAAGAAAAGATTGTCGATTACATGTTCAATGAATATGAAAACGGACGAACTCCAAATCCAGATGTTCTTTGTAATCGTGAGATAAAATTTGATGTTTTCATGAAAATTGCACTTACACTTGGTGCCGATTTTGTGGCAACAGGTCATTATTGCAGAAAAGGAGAAATTGAAGTCGACGGTAAACCTGTTTATCAATTACTTTCAGGTAAAGATGATAACAAAGACCAATCTTATTTTCTTTGTCAATTATCTCAAGAACAATTAGCTAAATCTTTATTCCCAATTGGTGAATTAACGAAGCCTCAAGTTAGAGAAATAGCTATGCAATTGGATTTGGTTACTGCAGAAAAGAAAGATTCTCAAGGACTTTGCTTTATAGGAAAAGTGCGTTTGCCTGAGTTTTTACAACAACAATTGCAACCAAAAGAAGGTTTGATTTATGAAATTCCAGCAGATAGCGAAATTTATAACACTTCAAAACCTACTTTTAATTCATTAGAAGAAGAACTAATTTTTGAATCAACATCAATTCAATATAATTCAGAAAGTGGAAAAGTTGTTGGAAAACATCAAGGTGCTCACTATTTCACAATCGGCCAACGAAAAGGATTGAATGTTGGTGGTACAAAAGAAGCACTTTTTATAATAGCAACTGATGTTAAATCAAATGCTATTTACACTGGACAAGGACACAACCATCCTGGTTTATTTAAGAAAGCTTTGAAAGTAAATCCTTCTGAAATTCATTGGATAAGAGAAGATTTAAAACTCAAAAATGGTGAGTCAATGCAAGTAATGGCTCGTATTCGTTATAGACAAGAATTGCAACAAGCAACTTTATATCAATTTGAAAGCGGACTTTATGTTTACTTCGACCAACCACAATCAGCAATCACAGAAGGACAATTTGTTGCATGGAATATTGAAGATGAATTAGTTGGTTCGGGAGTAATTTCGTAATTTAGTACTTTCTAAAAATAAAAGCTATGAAGAAAATCCTACTATTAATTGCTTTATTTGTGTCATTTGCCTCTTTTTCCCAAGAAGATGCATGGGTGTATTTTAGTGATAAACCCAATGCACAAACTTATTTGAACAATCCGTTAACGATGCTTACCCAAAGAGCATTAGATAGAAGAGCGGCTCAAGGAATAGCATTAAATGTAAACGATGTTCCTGTTGCACAAACTTACATAGATCAGGTTGATGCAGCTACAGGAATTACTGTAAAAGCTAAATCAAAATGGCTAAATTGTGTTCATGTGAGAGGAACAGAAACCGATATTAACGCTTTAGAAAGTCTTCCTTTTGTAAGTCAGATAGTTTTTGCAGATAATTCTCTCAACGCAAGAACTGCAACCCCAAAAAAGAACAAACCAGTCAATAAGCAAATGAATGTGCAAACAACTTTTGCTTATGGAAATTCAGCCAATCAAATAGAAATGCTTAACGGACATTTGTTGCATCAAGCAAATTATACTGGAACTGGTAAAATAATTGCAGTTTTAGATTCTGGTTTTTTAAATGTGAATACGGCGCAACCTTTTCAAAGACTATTCAACAATAATTTAATCCTTGGCGGATACAATTATGTTAGTCAAAATACTAATGTTTACTCTTTACACAATCATGGTACATTAGTGCTCTCCTGTATGGGTGGATTTACAGATGGTCAACTAGTAGGAACAGCTCCAGATGCTCAATATTATTTATTTGTAACAGAAGATGTTTCTGAAGAAAATCCAGTTGAAGAAAGTTATTGGGTGGAAGCTGCAGAAGAGGCAGATAGGTTAGGAGCCGATATTATAACAAGTTCACTAGGATATTTTGGATACGATAATCCTAATTACAGTCATACGTACTCTCAAATGACTGGAAATATTGCTTTTGCTTCTAAAGGTGCTAATATTGCTTTTTCTAAAGGAATGGTTGTGCTAGCAAGTGCTGGTAATTCTGGTAGTTCAGCCAATCCACATATTGGAGTTCCAGCTGAAGCTACAAATGTACTTGCAGTTGGTGCAGTAAGGTTTGACGAAACTTATGCTACTTTTAGCTCTATTGGACCATCTTTTGACGGAAGAGTAAAACCCGATGTTATGGCTAAAGGTCAAGCAACAACTCTTTCTAATACAAATGGTGATATTGTAACAGCGAGCGGAACATCATTTTCTTGTCCAGTTATGGCAGGTATGATTGCTAGTTTTTGGCAAGCCGTTCCCAATCTTACTAATCAACAAGTTGTAAATTTTGTAAAACAATCTGCAGATAGATTTACCAATCCTACCTCGCAATTTGGCTATGGAATTCCTGATTTTCAATTGGCTTTGCAAAACGCTCTTCTTACTATTAGTGAAAATCAAATTGAGCAATTTCAATTTTTCCCAAATCCTACAAATGACAATATAACTTTTGTTTCGCCAGATGTTGTTCTTGGTTCATCAGTAAGATTTTATAATAATTTAGGACAATTAGTTTTGTCAAAAAATATTGATAATCCGATTCAAAATCTTTCTCTTGAAAGTCTAAACGCTGGAATTTATTACTTTACAATTTCAACTTCAGAAAAAGTATTTCAAGGAAAAATCATCAAAAATTAATTTCTGAATTCCGATTCAATGAATAGAATTACACAACTTTTCAATATACAATATCCAATTATTCAAGGTGGAATGATATGGAATTCTGGTTACAAATTAGCAAGCGCTGTAAGTAATGCTGGCGGATTAGGATTAATTGGCGCAGGTTCAATGTATCCAGATGTTTTGCGAGAACACATTCAAAAATGCAAAAAAGCAACAGATAAACCTTTTGGTGTAAATGTTCCGATGTTGTATCCCAATATTGAAGAAATCATTCAGATAATTATTGAAGAAGGTGTAAAAATAGTTTTCACATCAGCAGGAAACCCAAAAACTTGGACATCACATTTGAAAGCCAACGGAATTACAGTGGTTCATGTTGTGAGTAGTTCAAAATTTGCTCTTAAAGCACAAGAAGCTGGTGTAGATGCAGTAGTTGCAGAAGGATTTGAAGCTGGAGGACATAACGGAAGAGAAGAAACAACTACGTTAACTTTAATTCCGATGGTGAAAGAAAATATTACTATACCATTAATTGCTGCTGGTGGAATTGCAACAGGTCGTGGAATGTTAGCAGCAATGGTTCTTGGTGCAGACGGAGTTCAAATGGGAAGTCGTTTTGTGGCTTCAACAGAGAGTTCGGCTCATGATAATTTCAAAAAAACGGTGATTGAAACTGGTGAAGGTGAAACACAATTAACCTTAAAAGAATTAGCTCCAGTTCGTTTAATTAAGAACAAGTTTTATAACGATTTGCAAGAATTGTATGCCAAATGTCCAACCAAAGAAGATTTGGAAACGCTTCTAGGAAAACGAAGAGCTAAACGCGGAATGTTTGAAGGTGATTTAATTGAAGGAGAACTAGAAATAGGTCAAATTGCTGGATTAATTCACGATATAAAGCCTGTTGAAACCATTATTAATGATATTGTAGAAGAGTTTGAAAAAGCAAAAAAAGAAGCTAGTAGTTTTTAGTATTTCTTAATGGTTTATTCATAAACAATCACATTCTATTCCTTACTTTTACACAAATTATCTATCATGAAAAAGTTATTCCTTTTAGTTTTTCTTTCTGTTATTTCATTAAAAATCCAAGCTCAAGAACGTCCAAAATTAGTAGTCGGAATTGTTGTCGATCAAATGAAAATGGAATACTTATATCGTTTTGAAAGCGATTTTTCTAAAAATGGTTTCAAGCGGTTGATGAATAAAGGTTATACTTTTCACAATGCGCATTATAATTATATGCCAACTTATACTGCACCAGGACATGCTTCTGTTTATACAGGAACAACACCATCAATGCACGGAATTGTAAGTAACGAATGGTTTCACAGAACTTTAAAAAAAGAAGTGTATTGTACAGATGATGCAACGGTTTCAACATTAGTTCCTGGTACAGAAACCGAAGGAAAAATGTCGCCAAGAAATTTGCTAAGCACTACAATTACAGACGAATTGAAATTGGCTACAAGTTTTAAAGGAAAAGTTATTGGAATTAGTATAAAAGATAGAGGTGCCATTCTTCCTGCTGGACATTTTGCTGATTGGGCTTTTTGGTATACCAAAACTGGCGAGTTTATTTCGAGTTCTTACTATGGTGAAAAACTTCCAACTTGGGCTGATGATTTTAATAAAGAGAAGAATTATATCGCTTATGCAAATAAAGGTTGGGATTTATTAAAGTCGAAAGAAATCTATAACGAAAGTCTTCCAGATGATAATCCGTATGAAGGAAAATTGTATAAAAAAACACCATTCTTTCCATATAATATGAAAGAAATGCTTGATAATAATGACGCAGGAGTTTTAAGAGTTAGTCCTTATGGAAATAATTTAGTTGTTGATTTTGCCAAAAGAGCCATCGAAAAAGAAGCATTAGGAAAAGATGAGGTTACAGATTTTTTGGCAATTAGCTTTTCTTCAACAGATTACATAGGTCACACTTTTGGTCCGCGTTCTATTGAAATTCAAGATACTTATTTAAGATTGGATCAAACTATTGCAGAGTTCTTAAACTATTTAGATACAACCATTGGTAAAAATAATTATTTGGTTTTCTTAACTGCAGATCATGCTGGAGCTGAAAATGTTACTCATTTAAAAGATAACAAATACCAAGTAAATAATATCAATTATAAAAACGTTTCAAGTGATTTAAAAGACTTTTCTAAAGCTACTTTTGGGGAAGATTTGATACTGAAATATGATAGTTTTAATGTGTTTTTTGATAAAGATTTAATAAAAACTAAAGGATTAGATTTTACTAAAGTAAAGCAATCATTCAAAGATTTTTTATACACAAAAGAGTATGTAAAACGAGTTTATACAGAAGAAGAAATTTTAGCTTCATCTCCAAATGATGAATTGCTAGGATTTATTTCAAAAGGCTATGATCCAACACAAAATGGTGAATTGTATTTTGTTTACAAACCAGGTTATATGGAATATGGAGTTACTGGTACAACTCATGGATCACCTTATTCTTATGATACTCATGTTCCGGTCATTTTTTACGGATGGCACATCAAAAAAGGTGCTTCACATGATAAGAAATTGATTACTCAAATTGCTCCAACGGTATCACAATTGCTAAAAATAACGATGCCAAACAGCACTAAAAGTGAAGTATTGACAGAACTTTTCACTAAAAACTAAAGTACTGTTAAAAATTCTAACATCACTTTTCATTCGATACAAAATTTAGTAACTTGTGCTAAAATGAAAAAGTATGAAATTGATATTTGATGCCTTAGTTAGAAAAAGCGGTAGAGTTCCACAATTAGTTTACACACGTCATATAAAAGATTTTATCTTGATAAGTATTGGTGTTGTTTTGGCTACCATTGGACTAAAAGAGTTTCTTTTACCAAATAATTTTCTAGATGGAGGTGCCATGGGATTGTCTCTACTATCAGAGATTATAACAGGTATTGAATTGTCAATTTTGATTGTTTTAATCAATTTACCTTTCATCATTATTGGAGCTAAGCAAATATCAATGGAGTTTGCAGTTAAAAGTGCTTTAGCCATTTTAGCGTTATCACTTTTGGTACATTTCATCACTTTACCTGCTATTACAACTGATAAATTATTAATTTCTGTTTTTGGCGGATTTTTTCTCGGTGCCGGAATTGGTTTCGCCATTCGTGGTGGAGCAGTCATTGACGGAACAGAAGTTTTAGCAATCTATGTAAGTAAAAAAACGAGTTTGTCTGTAGGTGATTTTATTTCGGTTTTTAATGTGATTTTGTTTTCTTTTTCAGCTTTGTTGGTAAGTGTTGAAACCGCAATGTATTCGATGTTGACTTATTTTGCAGCATCTAAAACAGTTGATTTCATTATTAATGGTATTGAAGAATACATTGGCGTAACCATAGTTTCAAGAAACGCAACCGAAGTCAAGCAAGCCATAATCGATAATTTAGGTCGTGGAGTAACAGTTTACAATTCAGAAAGCGGTTATGGAAAAACTGGAGTAAATTTTAATGAAAATAAAATCCTTTTTTGCGTTGTAACTCGTCTAGAAGTAACAAGATTATTACTCGAAATTGATAAAATTGATGAAGAAGCGTTCGTAGTGCAACATTCCATAAAAGATACTAAAGGTGGAATGATTAAAAAGCGACCGTTGCATTAAAATAATTTTTTACTAATTTTCAGATTAGTTTTTTTATTTTTTAAAAGTTCGATTAATAGTATTTCATTGTTGGCTTTGAGACACAATGAAACTCTAATCTTGGTATTAGTTATTTACTCTCCAATATATTCGGACTCCACTACAAACTTTGATTTTCCACTTTGCTTAATTTTCAATTTCAATGTATATTTTCCATTTTCAATTTTGTTGTCTCCATGATGGTCAATCGGAATACAAATCTGATGTGCCCAAAAATTCTGAGCCAAAAATCTTTTTTTATAAACTGTTAAATCATAGCAATTGTCTCTCCATAAGCCTTCAACTTTTTTCATTTCGCTATAACTTTTAGGTTCAATATCTTTGAATTCTGTTTCTTGACCTTTAAAGCTGAGTTTTATTTTCTCAATTTTGAATTTACTATCATTATAAATTCTCAATTCAATTTTTTCCTTTTTTGTTGCACTACATAAAACGAGAACGATAATTAGCAATAGAAGATTTTTCATATTTCAATTATATAAATCCGACAGCAAGCATTTGCAACCGTGCCCACAAATAAAGTCAAACCAAAAATACAAATTTAAACTTCAAATCATACGGAATGATTAAAAAACGTCCGTTATATTAAAAATAAAAATTCCACCAAAAATATTAGTGGAATTTTTATATTTATCAGTATTGATTAGTTATTTGGAACTCAATTTCAATAAATATAGATGTAGGCAATTTCATTAAACGATGTTAGATGAAGGTATATTGTTAATGACTATTAATAAAGTTATTAAATTCAGTCTTAGCCGTTGGACTTTCAAATAGAGAGGCGTGTTCACCACCAACAATCTCAACAAACTGACTATTTTGACAATTTGTACAACTTAGCACATCTTGTTTAAAAGTTGGCCAAGAATACATTTGAATAGGTGAGTCATTTAATCCTTGTACAAATAAAATGTCAGACTTGAATCCATTTGTGAAATTAAGTAATGATCTTTGAAAGTAGGCATTAGGATTGTTTGTTGTCGTTCCATAAACATTTTTAAGTTTATTACAAACAGCACCCGATTGAATTTGTCCATTTTCCTCCAATTGACATCTATAAATAAGGTTTAATGGACCTGGCGCATTAGCAATAACACCATTTGTTTGATGCATTGTATTAAGTCTTGTTACCATGTATCCTCCTTGAGAGTGTCCGCCTAGGAATATTTTTTTTACAGTTATTCCTAATTCTTGGCTTGCTTTATTTTTCAACCATAACAAAGCAGCTTCGCCTTGAACAATATTATCGCCAAATAAAACATTTTCTTGAGGATATGCAACACTTACAATCATCATATCATTTCTATCTAAAATACCTTTGAATTTATCTAGAGTTGTATTGGCTGCAGTCATTAAGTTGGAGTCATATTGAACAGTTCCGTGAAACACTAACAAGGCATCAACTTCATTCAATGCTGGTTTGTCGATTACAACGTCAACATTAATATTGTTATAACTAACAGTCTTTGTTATTCTTGATGCCGCAAGAGAAGTTTGTTCTGTACTATTGTCTTTGTTACACGAGAGAAATAACAATGCAAATAATATAAATAATCTCATAAAAATATAATTTAAATATTTGTTTAGACTGTTCATTTTTAATAAGGTTTAATCCGTTCCCAAAAACAAAGTTATACCAAAAATACAAATTTAAACTTCAAATCACGCGGAATGATTAAAAACACGTTTTACATTAAAAAAAAATCCACTAAAATTAATTAGTGGAATTTTTTCAAATATGAAATTTTTGACAATTTGAGAATTGAAAATCATCGAATACCAAAAAAAAATAAATAGAATGAGATAAATTCGTGGCTTTTAAACTTCAACCACAACTTGATTTTTAATCAAATCTTCAAAGGTTTCTCTTTTACTTATTAAATGACCTTTGCCGTCTTTCCATAAAACTTCTGCTGGTTTAAAGCGTGAGTTGTAGTTGGATGCCATTGAGAAGCAATAAGCACCGGCATTTTTAAAGCATAAAATATCACCTTCTTTTATTTCGGCAATTCTTCGGTTGTTAGCAAACGTATCGGTTTCGCAGATGTAACCCACAACCGTGTAAAAACGCTCTTTTCCTTTTGGGTTAGAAATGTTTTCAATTTGATGTTGTGAACCATAAAACATTGGACGAATTAAATGATTGAAACCACTGTCAATTCCAGCGAAAACTGTTGAGGTGGTTTGTTTTACTACATTCACTTTGGCTAAGAAAAATCCAGCTTCACTTACAAGGAATTTTCCGGGTTCGAAAGCAAGCGTTAACGTTCTTCCATATTCTTTTTCGAAAGCTAGAAAACGTTTTGTTAATTTTTTTCCAAGTTCTTCGATGTTGGTTTCGATGTCGCCTTTTTTGTAAGGAACTTTGAATCCTGAACCAAAATCAAGGAAATCTAATTCTTTGAATTGTTTTGCCGCGTCAAATAGAATTTCGGCAGCATACAAGAACACTTCAATATCTAAAATATCGGAACCTGTGTGCATGTGAATTCCGTTGATGTGCATTTTAGTATTTTCAACGATGCGCAAAACGTGCGGAATTTGATAAATAGAAATTCCGAATTTACTGTCAATATGTCCAACAGAAATATTCTCGTTTCCACCAGCCATAACGTGTGGATTGATACGAATACAAACTGGAACTTTCGGGTATTTTGCTCCAAAATGTTCTAAAACAGAAAGATTATCAATATTGATTTGAACACCAAGTTTGGCAACTTCTTCAATTTCTTCAAAGGAAACGCCGTTGGGTGTAAATATAATTTTGTCTGGAGTGAAACCAGCGTGTAAACCAAGTTGTACTTCTTGATAAGAAACAGTGTCTAAACCAGAGCTACACTTCTTCAACAACTTCAAAATCGTAATGTTTGACAAAGCTTTCATCGCATAATTAATTCGAAGGTTTTCCACCTTAGAAAATGCAGCTGTCAAACGGTTATACTGATGCTCAATGGTTGTAGCGTCATAAATGTACAACGGACTGCCAAATTCTTCGGCAAGCGTAAGTAACTCTTTTGGTTGCATGATTTTTTTAGTTTAAAAGTTTAAAAGTTTATGAGTTTAAAAGTTTACTATCAAATATTTTTTACTTGTAACTCATAACTTTTGCAAATATAGCTCATCAAATAAGGAATTCAAATTGGTTTAACATTTCTACGAATATGATAATTTTTACATTAAATTTTTTTCAATACCATAACAAACTAGCCCTGATACTGGAATTGTTTAAGCTCTTTTTTATATTGTTGCTTGAGGTACTCGAAGGCAACTGTATAAAAAAAGCGAGTTCCTGTAGCAGGAAAATGGATTATCGAAAAAAACCAAGCCATTCGCTCCTAATTATTTCTAAAATAAAGTTACTAAATTGATATACATTTCTTTTTGGTTTCATTCTATTTAATTACTTTTGTGAAACTTTTTAAACGACAAACTAATACTTATGAATATACACGAATATCAAGGTAAAGAAATTCTAGCAAAATACGGTGTACGCGTTCAACGTGGAATTGTTGCTAATAATCCTGTAGAAGCGGTTGCTGCTGCAAAACAATTGACTACTGAAACAGGTACGCAATGGTATGTTATCAAAGCTCAAATTCACGCAGGTGGAAGAGGAAAAGGTGGCGGTGTTAAGTTGGCTAAAAACTTAGAACAAGTTACTGAAATTTCAGAGCAAATCATTGGAATGCAATTGATTACTCCGCAAACTCCACCAGAAGGAAAAACGGTTCACAAAGTTTTAATTGCTGAAGATGTTTATTATCCTGGTGAAAGTGAAACTTCTGAATTCTATATGTCAATTTTATTGAATAGAGCTACAGGAAGAAATATGATTATGTATTCTACTGAAGGTGGAATGGATATCGAAGAAGTAGCAGAACACACACCACATTTAATTTTCACAGAAGAAATCGATCCTCAAGTTGGTTTACAAGGTTTTCAAGCAAGAAGAGTGGCTTTTAACTTAGGGCTTTCTGGAAATGCTTTTAAAGAAATGGTGAAATTTGTTGAATCTTTATATGCTGCTTATATTGGTTCAGATTCATCTATGTTTGAAATTAACCCAGTTTTAAAAACATCGGATAATAAAATTATGGCAGTTGATGCCAAAGTAAATATTGATGATAACGCTTTATACCGTCAGCCAGTTTATGCTGAAATGCGTGACGTTAGAGAAGAAAATCCAATTGAAGTTGAAGCTAAAGAAGCTGGATTGAACTATGTTGACCTTGACGGAACTGTAGGTTGTATGGTAAACGGTGCTGGATTAGCAATGGCAACAATGGATTTGATTAAATATGCAGGTTTTGAGCCAGCAAACTTCTTAGACGTTGGTGGAACTGCAGATGCAAAACGTGTGGAATTAGCTTTTAGAATTATCTTAAAAGATCCAAACGTGAAAGCTATTTTGATTAACATCTTTGGAGGAATCGTTCGTTGTGACCGTGTTGCTCAAGGAGTTGTTGATGCTTACAAAAATATGGGTGACGCAATCAATGTGCCAATCATTGTAAGATTACAAGGAACAAATGCAGAAATTGCTAAAGAATTAATCGATAATTCTGGTATGCCAATTTTATCTGCTGTTCAATTTCAAGAAGCTGCTGATCAAGTTCAAAAAGCGCTTTCATAATGAATTGAAAAGGACTTTAGTCCATTTATAAATAAATATAAATCCCGAGTGTAATGCTCGGGATTTTTTTGTTTTTTGATTGGAATTTATTTCTTAACCGAACAAGTATTAATTCCTAATAAAGGATATAACGGACAGAAACTTACTAAACTGGTTAAAGCAAAAACTGCTGCTGCAACTACAGCTACGATTCCTAAAGTTCCAGTAATTGTTCCGTTGTAGAATAAGAAAGCTAACACTGCAGCAACAATCAATCGGATTATTTTATCTGCTGTACCCATATTTTTTTTCATAATTAATAAAGTTTAAAGATTAATATGAAGCAAATTTAATGCGCTTAAATCACCTATGCAGTGACTTAAGTCACAAGTCTAAAATTTCTATGGTTATAGCACTTTGTTTTACTTTTCCTTCGAGTTCTAATTTCTTTACAATTCTACTGATTACTTCTCTTGCAGTGCCTAATTCACTTGCAATTTGACGGTGTGAAATTTTCAAAGGATTGTTTTGCGTGACTAAAACTTTTTCTTTTAAATAGTCTAAAACACGTTTGTCGAGTTTTTCAAAAAGTAGGGAATTTATGGTATCAAGCAAATCGGAATAACGCAAATTATATTGCAAAAAGAAAAGCGAATTAAAGTCAGGAAATTGTTTGGTCCATTTGCTAAGTTTTTCTGCCGGAATTAAAAGCAAGTGCGAATCTTCTTCCGTTACAGCATAAATCTTACTTGGTTGGTTGTTGATTCCAGCTGAAAACGACATGATGCAACTTTCATTCGGTTGAATGTAGTACAATAGCAGTTCTTTGTCTTCGTGTTTGGTATAAACCTTTAAAACGCCTTTTAAAACTAATGGAATTACTTTAATAAACTGACCTTCACGAAGTAATTCAGTGTCTTTTGGTACTTCTTTTTCTAAAGCGTGCTGAACTATTTCTGAAATCAATTCAGCGTTAAAATGTGGAAATTGTTGCTTTATTTGAACAGCTAAATCCATTGTTTAGTCCTTTTTATTCTTACCGTTTTTGTATTGTACTTTCTCTACAATTTCGATTTTTTTAGTAGGCTTTTTGTCTTTGAAGTTTGGTTTTGAAGCAGGTTTTTTCTTGAAATCACCTGGCTTAAACTCTTTTTTCGGAGCAGCTCCTTCTGGTTTTTTAAATTCTTTTGGTTGCGCTTCTTTTTTGTGAATTGCAATGACATCCATAGGATTCTTAGGATTTTCTTTTGTTCCACGTAAGTGAATTACTAATCCGTTTAGGAAATTACGCAATACTTGATCGCCACATTCCATAAATTTAGGATGGTCTTCACTTCTAAAAAAGTTACCAATTTCACCTTTAGACATTCTGAAATCTACTAATTTTAAGATTTCTTCTATTTGGTCGTCACGAAGCATTAAAGCTACTCGTAGTTTTTTGAAAATATCGTTGTTGTTCATGTTTTTTAATGTATAATGTATTGTTGTATAATGTATTGTTGTATAATGTATTGTTGTATAATGTTTTCTTGTCTATTGTAGCATTTCAGTATACAATATACAATTCTACACTATACAGTTTTTAAAACAGCCAAAGGTACGCTTTTTTGAAACCTTCACGCCATAATTTTTCGTTGTGTTGTCCTTCTTTTACAATAATTTTTTTGTTTAGCATTTTACATTCACAGCGTTTGGTATTGACTTGGACTTCCATATTATTTAAATCGCGAACCATATCTTCGTCACCTTCGTTGTCGCCACATAGGAAATAGATTTTGGTTTTGAATGTTTTAGTTTGTTCCATTAGTTCGAAAATTTCTTTTCTGTTGAACCAAAAGGAAGGCGAGAAGCAACCTACTTTTCCAAAGATTTTAGGATATTTTAATGCACCATAAAACGAAACTAATCCACCAAGTGAACTTCCGAAAAGCGCTGTGTTATTAGCATTGGTTTTGGTTCTGTAGGTTTTGTCAACATAAGGTTTTAATGTTTGAACAATAAAGTCTAAATAATTATCGGCATTTCCTCCGCCATATTTTTCATGTTTGAAAGGTGTTAATTCTTCCATTCGTTTTTCGTTGCCGTGTTCGATACCGATGACGATTACTTGTGCCGAAATGCTATCTAAGGTTTCATCAACATTCCATTCACCAACGTAAGAAGTTTTGGCATCAAACAGGTTTTGACCATCGTGCATGTAGATAACAGGATATTTTTTCTTTGGATTTGTGCTGTACTCTTTTGGCAAATACACCCAAATTTTCTTAGTTGTATTTAATTGTGGTGCTTCTATTGAAAAAGAAGAAACTTGCTTACTAGCAGTGCTTTCTTGCGCATTTGAGCTGCAAAATAGTATTCCAAATAAAAGGGTTAAAATGAATTTCAAGCGAATTAATTTTTAGAATTTAACAATTAATTATATTTTAGCTAAAAATAATCATTTTGATGAACACTAAGGAACAAAAATTAAGTTTATTAGCAGACATGATTGCATTTGCAATTGTAGATGGCGAATTGCACGAAAGAGAATACATGTTTCTTTCGATAATTGCGATAGAACTTGGCGTAAACAAAGACGAGTTGAAACAACTTTTTCATGAAGAAAACCGAAGTGAAATAATCAAAAGTGAATTTGAACGCATTCAGCAGTTTTATAGATTGGCACTTTTAATGCATTGCGATGGCGTTTTGCACGAAAGAGAACAAAATAAAATACACGAAATTGGCATCAATATGGGATTAAATCCGTTTGCTATGAAACGTGTTTTAAAAGCCATGGAACAATCACCAACACGAATGGTTTCTCCAGATTATTTACTGGAAGTTTTTCAAGAGCAGTTGAATTAAACTCTAAAAATGGCGAGTAGCCATAAACAGCTTTTTAACGGTTTGCGGCTTGGCGAAGGGCGGGATTTTTAGCACTAAAGTTCATACGAAGCACAAATGTTGAACCTTGCACAAATGTTTCTACGAAGCACGAAACCCCGCCTTTTGCCAAACCGCTGTTAGTACTATTATAATATTATATGTTTTGATTTGCTTCTAAAGTACCGTATTTATTGACTTGTTTATTTTTGATGATGCAAATTGAAGCAAAAAAAAGCAATATAATGTTTGCTTTGTTGTACCAAATGTTGTACTTTCGTTTCAGGTTGCACTCAAATGAAACGCTTTGTTTTTAAAGACTTCACCCATTTGCTTCCTTTTGTAAATATAGTACAACTTTTTAATTTTTGCAATTTATGGCTTCTATTAAGTTAATTTTAAGAACACATCAGCAAGACCAAGCGGGACATTGTCCTTTATATATAAGAGTTATTAAAGACAGGAAAGCAAAATTTATTTCTGTTGGCGTGAAGTTGAAAGAGAGCGAATGGGACGAGGCAAAACAGAGGGTAAAAAAGAACCACCCAAATAGCGCAAGAATGAACGCTTCCATTGCTCAAAAAGTAGCAGATGCGGAAGGACAGGTTGCGGACTTGGAAAGAAAGGTAAAAACGGTTTCGGCAAAGAAACTTAAAGAAGCTATTAAGGGTAAAGAAGTGCCTAACTTTTTTGAATACTCTTATAAGTATTGCGAAAAAATCAGGGGGAGTGTTTCTGTGGGAACGTATAATAATTACAAGCTGTATTTAGAGAAGTTTGAAAACTGGTTAGGCACAAAAGATGTTTTCTTTGATGATATTACCGTTTCGCTCTTAATGGACTATATGGCATATATGGTAAATGAATTAGGTAATGGATTAACCACACAGCGCTACTCCATTATGATACTGGCGATAATGTTCAAACAAGCCATTAAAGAGGATATTATCCCCGAATATATGTACCCAATAAGTAAACTGACTTTAAAAAAAGAAACAGGCAAGCGATTGTTTTTGAACAAGGAACAAATTGAGGCAATGATTAATTACAATGCAGGGGAAGGAACAAAAGGAGATATTTACAGGGATATGTTTATTTTTTCCATTTATGCAGGAGGGCTACGGTTCAGCGATGCTTTGGAAATCCAAAACAAGGACTTTATTGAAGACGAACAGCGAATTAAAAAAGTCATTCGTAAAACAGGAAGACCCCATCAGTTTAAAATCGGTAAAGTAGCTTTGGATATTATCAAAAAATACCAAAAAGAAAACCCACAGCCCGATGATTTTATTTTCCCGATTGTAACCAATAAGGATTTCTTTTTGAAGAATGCCGAATATCGTTATGAGATAACCCAAAAAGCAAATAAGTCGGCTAATTTTCAAATCCAAAGGATTGCCAAAGCTTTAGAGTTTCCAATCCACGTTTCTTTTCATTTAAGCCGACACAGTTTTGCTACCAACGCTCTGAATAATGGCATGAGAATTGAACACGTTTCAAAGTTAATGGATCATCAGGATATTAGAACCACACAGGTATATGCAAAAATCTTGGGAGAAGAACTGGATAAGGCAGTAGATAATTATATTTATTAAATTGTGTAAAAAAGTGAGAATAATAAAATACTGTTAATCACGTTATTGAAAAATAAGTAGTATCGTAGCTAAAATATTGCTAAATATTTAATAAAAATTTATGAAATCCTTTTAAAAAAAAGGATTTTTTTCCCTCTATTTTAGCGCCAAAGAAAGAAGTTCTTTTAAATAGATATTCCGCAATAGTAAAGGCTTAACAGCCAAAACAGAGGCTTCAAAAACGAATTTGAACTGGGATAAATTTAAAATTGCCATTTCAAAGAAAATGCAAAAACATAACCCTAATTGTAGCATTAAAATTCTATGGAGCAAAATTTTCAAACTACCTCGTTTCTCGAAATGGTAGTGGTGCATTCTACAAAAGTTTCCAATCACGATTTTGATATTATTCTCGATAAAAAAGTTACAGTACAAGACTATTGTACCGCACTAATTAATAAGATTTTTGAATTACACTACTCCGATTACCCCATTTTTCTAAATTATCAAACCAGCTTGGTTAAAGAGCCGATTGTTTGGTTAAATCGTTTTGAAGAATTGATTTCCAATAATGAGGATTTATTTACCAGTAAAAAAGCCTTATGCCGTTATAACAAACTATTCAATTTGATAGAATCCAAACGAAAAGAAATACAGTTTTCGAGTTCAAAAGAAAGCAAACAGACAATAGCTAAAAGGTTTATCAATGCAGAAAGTGAGGACAGGCATTTTTCATTTTGTGAAGTCAAAAAGCAAATCGACAGCCTTGACGATGATAATGAGAAGATACTTTTACTCACGAAAGAAAAGCACGAGTACAGACAAGCGAATATAGAGTTTATCAATCAAAAATTGCCCTTGTTTGATGTGCAATGCAGTAAGGAGATTAAGCAGATTTATGAATTGCAGAGCATCAAAAGTTCCATTGATAAATTTAAGCCTATTGTTCCGGGCAATCCAATCCCACATACTAAATTGCAATTCAATTGCAATGTCAATCAGTTTGTGGACATATTCTATCAAATGTCCCGTGAAATATTGGTTGAGGGTAAGCCAATGGTTGAGGGCAATATCAATGATATTGCGGAAATGATTGTAAACACATTCATTGACAAAGACGGAAAGGAACTAAGTCCCCTTAGCGTTAAAACTATCCTCCAACCCTCAAGGGAAGACAAACGCCCCAATACCCATAAAAGAATAGATATAAGCAAACTTTTATAATCAAACACAAAAAGTCCACAAATTCCCTGTGGACTTTTTTATTTTTTCACATTTTCTACATCAATAAAATCGTTGTAAACCCTTGTAGAATAAAGGTTTTTTATAAATGAAAAAGGTCTTTTTAAAATGAAAAGACCTCAAAAGACTTTTTCAAAAATGCCTTTTTTTTGGCTTAAAAAGGGTCAAAAAATGTCATTTTAGAGGCGATTTTCACCCATTTCTACACAAAATAAAAAAGGTCTTTTTTCACTCCCTGTTTTTATAAGAAGCCCAAAACTTCAACCCCTTTAAAATAAGGGCTTCCCAAAGCCTAAAAAGAAAACTTAGTCCTTGAAGACCAAGAAAAGACTAAAAGACTTTTTCATACCCCGCACATTTGCTTCATAATTTTTAAATACGCAAAATCATGGAGGTATTTATCTTGTCCAAAGCACAGTTCGCAGAATTAACTTCAAGGTTGGATTCCCTGCAAAATCAATTAAGCACCCAAACCAATGCCTCGAAAAAATCCTTTATGGATAATGAGGAATTTATACAATTAATGGGTATCTCCAAACGTACCGCCCAAGGTTGGCGTGATGAAGGCAAAATTTCATTTAGTCAAGTAGGTAAAAAAATCTTTTACAAGCTCTCGGACGTTGACAAACTGCTGGCAGAGAACTACAACAAATCATTCAGAAGCAAATAAACCATTGCAATCCCATTGCAATTTTATTCTAAAGCATTGCAATACACGATACATAGACAGCAATTCGCTGAATTTCCTTGACGCACAGGCGTAAACATTTACGCCTTGCTGAAAGGTTAAACAAAAATACTATGAGAGCCAGTACACAACAAAAAATAGACGACAGAGTTTTCTCCCTTGCCTCGAATCTCTTTGGTTTTGGCAATACAGAGGCTAAAAAGCAAATCGAAGAAACCATTGCAATAGAAAACGCAACATTACAATTGGATAACAGAATCATTGCGGTTTATCCC
>LNFM01000910.1_pt1 | contig 69772 bp, 64 predicted proteins | sample 596031 | NCBI WGS metagenome assembly LNFM01 (sample SAMN04254537, study PRJNA301005) | activated carbon metagenome | isolation source: dual media filters at the Ann Arbor, Michigan drinking water treatment plant | place: USA: Ann Arbor
CGAAAGCGATGGTTCCGGTCGGGGCGTTTCCTTTCATCAACCGCTTTCGCGGCCATGGGCCGCTCCTACAGGGGTGGTGGATGCGCCATCACCTGTGGCCGTGGGCTGGGCTTCTGTAGGAGCGGGCCGTGCCCGCGAAAGCGATGGTTCCGGTCGGGGCGTTTCCTTTCATCAACCGCTTTCGCGGCCATGGGCCGCTCCTACAGGGGTGGTGGATGCGCATCCGCCGCGGGAGCGGGCTGTGCTTCTGTAGGAGCGGCCCATGGCCGCGAAAGCCTCGGATCCGGTCGATGCGCTTCCTTGCCCGTCGCTCCCGTGCTGCGGCAACGCGTCACCGGAACGCGTCGATCGACACTTCCACGTAGACGAAGTCCGACGGGTCCGACCGGCCGCTCGTCGCGCGTGTGAAGCGCCCGGGCTCGAAGCGCGCATAGCCCAGGTTCATCGCGACATGCCCACCCACCGGGAAACGTACGCGCATGTCGAACTCGTGCCCCAGGTACGTTCCGCTCGCACCGGATGGGTCGCGCAGGCCGGTGGTGTTCCACCGATCGGTGCCGCTCGCGAGCCAGTAGGCGCTCAAGCCTGCGTCGATACGCACCGACGGTAAGGGCGCGAACTCGACGCGCACCTTCGGCGACTGGAGGTTCTCCCATTGGATGTAGTCGTCCGATGAAAGTGGCCGGGCGAACCCGAACAGTCGTTCGAATCGCTGGTTCGTGTCGTCGGTCGGGTTGCGGTCGCCACTCGCGTAAAGGAAGCTCGCGCTGAAGCGCGGTTTCCATGCGTAGGCCGCCGTGTAGCCGGCGTCGACGATGAGTGCCTGGGCCCTGTGGGTCCGGGGGCCGTCCTCGCCGAATTGCTGCGCGCCACTCACGTCCCAGTCCCATCCGGTCGTGCCCACGACGCCGTACGTCCGCAAGCCCACGGTGTGGATGTCGCGAGTGACGAGCGATGGCGCCCGCGCGCCATCTTGAGCGAGTCGAAGGTAGTAGGGCTGCAGGGTGGCCACGTGCGACCAGCGACGCCAATCGAGAATCACGCCCGTCAGCCATTGGGAGTCCTCGGGCTGGTCGAGATCGGAGGTGAGGCGACGGACGGGCTGCAGCGCGAGGATGTCGAGTTGCCAGTCGTTGGCGCGTTGGCCTAGCGTGGCGCGCAGGCCATCGAAGTTGTTGGTGGTATTCCGCCACTCGTTGCGTGCCAGCAACCGACGGTCCATGTACTCGAAGGCCTGTCGGCCCAGCTTGATGCTCAGGGGCCGGTTTTTTCCCAGTGCGTCGGCGAAGTACAACTCCGCGTAGGCCTGGATGGGTTCGGCGGTATTGACGTCGCGGTCGTCGGGACCGAAACGGCTGCTCGTTCGCCGCGCGTCCTCGATTTCGAGCACGAGGCGAACGGGGTCGAAGCGTTGCTTGATGCCGAGATACAGGCGCGCGCGCAGCAGAAACGGATCATCCAGAACCTGGGCCGGTCTCCGGAAGTCGTTGTCGCGATACTCGTATCGGACGCGATAGTCGAGACCAACGTCCAGCCAATCCAGGCCCTTGAGTGCGTCGATGCCCGTGCGGTCGGCCTGACGCACGTACCGTGGCGGTTGGGATTCCGGGACGAGGCCATACCCCCGCGGCGTCACGTAGAAGTCCGTGGCGTCCGCGCTCGAGCACCACGCCGCGTGGAAGAACGCGAGTGCCAGCGCCCAGCGGGCGAAGCCGATACGGTGACTGCGACGCGATTCGACGGGCGAGGGCATTCGGGATGTCGACGGGACGGAGCGGATGGGTTGTCGTTCTTCAGTACGCATGCAGCGGCGACGCGGCACGGCGGCGATCGGGACATCGGTGCGCCACCCGAGCGGTGCGCCCGACGTGCCTGACGATCCACACAGATCGAGTTATATCCAGAATGATATAACGATGCCCGCTTGTCAAACGCGGGCTGCAGGGCTCGTCCCGCTTGCGTGGAATCCGTGGAGCGCCGGACGGGCGTCCGATGAGCGAAGTCAGTCGACGATGAAGAGCTTCGCGCCGCCGGGCGCACGCGAGCGATGCGGCTCGGCGCCGTCGGCCACCTGGTAGCTCATCCCGGGCCGCAGCACGAAGACGCGCCCGTCGGCGAGTTCGGTCTCGAGCTCGCCTTCGACGCACAACAGGATGTGGCCTTTCTGGCACCAGTGATCGGCCAGGTATCCGGGCGTGTACTCGACCATGCGCACGCGGATCGCGCCGAACTGCCGGGTCCGCCAGAAGGCCCGGCCGGTCTCACCCGGATGTTCGGTCTCGGGTACGGACGCCCAGTCGGTCGTACCGAATGGAATGCCCTGCATCTGCATGGTTGTGCTCCGTTGGTCGCGCTGCCGTTCGTGGTGATGCCGCCCGGGTCGGCGCCGATCACCAGATCCTGACACGCTCCTGAGGCGGCACGTAGCCCGCGTCGCCCGGCTGCACGTCGAAGGCCTCGTGCCAGGCGTCCACGTTGCGCATCGGCGCACGTACACGGACCGACGAGGGCGCGTGCGTGGCGGTGGCGAGCAACTGGCGCGTCAGCTCGTCGCGGGTGACGGCGCGCCACACCTGCGCCCAGCCGTAGAAAACCCGCCGCTCGCCGGCAAGGTCGTCCAGCACCGGCGCCGGCCTGCCGTCGAGCGATAGCCGGTAGGCGTCGAGCGCGAGAACGATGCCACCGAGGTCGGCGATGTTCTCGCCGAGCGTCAGGTCGTCCTTCACGTTCGCCCCCGGCAGGACCTCGATCGCCGAGTACTGCGCTGACAGCCTGCCCGCCCGCTTCATGAACTCCGCGGAATCTGCGGCCGTCCACCAGTCGTGCAGAACGCCGTCGCCGTCGTACTTGCGGCCCTGGTCGTCGAAGCCGTGGTTGATCTCGTGGCCGATCACCGCGCCGATGCCGCCGAAGTTCACCGCCGCGTCCGCATGCGGGTCGAAGACTGGCGGCAGCAGGATGGCCGCCGGGAACAAGATCACGTTGCGCACCGGGTTGTAGTACGCGTTGACCTGCTGCGGGTTCATACCGCCATGCGGCGGCGTCGATGCGCCGGTCGAGCTTGGCGAGGTTCCATGCGTAGTTGAAGCGGCCCGCGGCGATCATGTTGCAGTGGAGGTCGTCGGGCGGGATCGAAGCCCCAGGGCTCGATCTGCGGCGCCATGGACGGCGTGGCGTCGGCCGCGAGTGCTGCGGGCGCGAAGTGGAAGGAGAGCGCCAGGGCGGCGGAGAGCAGGCGGCGTGGCATGCGATGGGTCCCGGGGGGGCGAGACGAGGCTACGATGGGCAGAGTTGGCCCCTCGTGTCGGGAAAATCCCCCGGAGGACCGGATCGCTGCAAAGTCGGCGACTCGAATCCCCGTTTTCGAATGCAGGGTGGGATGGGCGCAAGCTCCGCGAACTTTCCCTCGGTGCGCGCTCGCGCCCTGCCGACGTGAAAGCCAGAGACCGCTGCGACGCTGCTCAGGCTTCCGACACCTCGTCGGTCCACACCCGGAAGCTCGTCAGCGTGTTCGGGCCGTACGAATTGGAGATCGCCACGTCGGCGGCGTCGCGACCGCGGGCGATGAGCACCCGGCCGATCCGCGGGATGTTGTTGCGCGGGTCGAACGTGTACCAGTTTCCGTCGAGGTAGGCCTCGAACCACGCCGCGAAATCCATCGGGCCGTAGGGCGGTGGCATGCCAATCTCGCCGAGGTAGCCGGTGCAGTACCGGGCCGGAATGTTCATGCAGCGGCAGAACGCGACGGCCAGATGCGTGAAGTCGCGGCACACGCCCACCTGTTCGTTGAGGGCCTCCAGCGCCGTGCGCGTCATCCGCGCGTTCTCGTAGCCGAACGTGATGTGGCGGTGCACGTAGTCGCAGATCGCCTGGACACGGCCCCAACCCGTCGGGCCATCGCCGAAGAGCTGCCAGGCCGTGTTCGACAATCGATCGGTCTCGCAGTAGCGGCTGCCGAGGAGGAATTGCAGCGCCTCCTCGGGGAGGTCCGGCACCGGGAGTTGCCGGGCGCCCGGCACATACGGGTCCGGTATGCCGGAGTCGGTCACCAGGGCGTCGGCCGACACGCGCAGGGTGCCCGTGGGCGCCACGATGCGCGTGCACCAGTTGCCGAACCCGTCGCGGTAGGACGCCATGGGCACCGGTGGATCGAACCGCAGCTCGTCGCGACCGATGAGATCCGAAACGCGGGTGGAGTGCACGTTGACGGTGAAGATCTTGGGCGTCGGACGCGGGCACTCGAAGGACATGTCAAAGCCGACGCGGATGCGCATCTTCGTTCTCCGGTTGCAGAGTCCGCCGGCGCTCTCGTGGAGATCGCGTGCCGGCGGCCAGGATGTCGTGATGCTGGTTCAGGGGCGCGTGCTCACGGTTCGCATGCAAGGCGGAGCGCGGTCACCACGTCGGCGCGCAACGCCGTCCATGGGCGCCCCCCCGCCAGCACGAAACGCTGATTGAGTTCGAGTTCGATCCCGACGTAGGTGGTCGGCGGAAAGAGCCGGCGCAGGTACGAGGTGAGTCCGTCATCGCGACCCGCATACGGATGGTTGCGACGGACGCGCAGTTCGGGGGCAGTGGCGGCGAAGGCCGTCTTCCATCGGGCGCACAGGTCCAGTTCGCCTGGACGCCCGGGATCGAAGAGCAGCCCCACATCCGCGCCGCGGGCCCGGCCGTCCAGCTCCGGGGTGAAGCTGTGCGACGACACGTGAATCACGCGCCTTCCGTCCGCAACGAACTGCCGGACGAGGTCCTCGACCCGGGTCCGATACGGTGTGTAGTGCTGCGCGAGAATCTCCGCGCGGAGTGCCACCGGTGCGGTGCGCATCAAGTCCGAGAACAGTCGCCGATGCCCGATCGAGCGGTTGAGGTCGACGACCAGGCGGCTCACGGTCGAGGCGACCAGGGGCGCTTCGAACGCTTTTCCGAGCGTACGCGCCATCACCAGTGCACCGGCGTCGTAGCCGCGGTGGGAATCCAGCAGCGGTTGTTGCCCTGCGAACAGGACCTGGCAGGCGGCGGGGATACGGTTGCCGCCGTGCTCGCACGTGATGAGGAAGGCGTCGCGCGGCGTTGCCATTCACCAACTCAGTTCCGGCAACAGCCGGAACACCTGACGCGTGCCCTCGATCCACGCGTCGGTGAGGGACGTGAAGTAGGCGTCGCCGTCATCGAAACGGCGGCGCCTCGTCAGCTCGAACCGGTCGCGTTCGTAGCAGATGAGGTCGATCGGCATCCCCACCGACAGGTTGCTGCGCATCGTCGAATCGAACGACACCAGCACGCACTTCGTCGCATCCGCGAGCTGCGTGCCGCGGGTGATCACGCGGTCGATGACCGGCTTGCCGTACTTGGTCTCGCCGGTCTGGAAGTACGTGGTCTCGACGCCGGCTTCGATGAAGTTGCCCTCGGCGTAGATCCGGAAGAGCCGCATCCCTTCGCCGCGAATCTGCCCGCCGACGATGAACGAGGCGTTGAACGACAGGTCGCTCTCCTGCAGGTACTTGCCGTCGCGCTGTTCGATGTCGCGCATGGCGTCGGCCACCAGCATCGCCACGTCGAACATCGTGCGGGCGCCCAGCAGAGTCTCGGTGACGGGCTCTGCCGCCATGCGTTGCCTCAGCACACCGATGACGGCTTGCGTGCCGGCGAGATTGCCCGAACTGAGCAGGGCGATCACGCGGTCGCCGGGCTGTTCGAACACGGTCATCTTGCAGAACTTGGCGAAGTTGTCGACGCCGGCGTTGGTGCGCGAATCGGAGGCGAGGATCATGCCCTCGTCGAGCAGGACGCCGATGCAGTAAGTCATTCGGTTCTCGTTGTGCGCGGGAGGTGCGCTTGAGGGCCCGCGCGGGATGTACGTCCGGGTCGATGCGGGCGCGAAGGCGTTCCGCGGGGACGGTGGCACTGCCGAAGTCAGGCGGTGCCTGCGGGAGGCCGCCGACCGGAAGGCCGACGGCACGGCACGATTGTCAGCGCGCCGGGGTGGCGCTCACCGTTCGATGTCGCACAGACGAATCCGGCTTGGGTTGGTGAGTGCGCCAAGGGGCTGCGCCGAAAATCCGACCACCCGCCGTCAGAACCGCCAGGAGAACTCGACCATGTGGAAGTCCACGCCGATGGAGCTGGGACCGTAGGCCCCCCAGTCGGAGTAGTGCATGAACCGATAGCCCACGCCCACGCGCTGGTACAGCGGCACGCTGACGCCGAATGTCAGGGCACCTTGCAGTGGCCCACCGAAGTCCTGCTGCGCGAAGCGATGTTCGCTGATGAGCGTCAGCCCCGCGCCGAAGTCCAGCGTGAACCGGCCGTCCTCGCTGCCGAGCGCGATCAGCGGAATCGCGGAAACGACGAGCGCGGTCTTGTTGGCGCCTTCGAGGATCCCGGCACTCGCCATGAATCGAGTGCCGATGCCCCAGCCGGATTCGGTGTACTTCTGCCATGGCAGCCGGAGGGTCGCGACGGCGTCGTACTCCCGGAACGACTCCGGGGCTTCCTTGCCGAGCACTCTCTTCTCGCCGACCCGGGCGCGGGCACCGACGCTCAGGAGGTCGAGATCCGCGGCGCGGCCGATGTTGGGCAGCAGGCTGCAGGGGGTGAGGATCGCGAGTGCAAGGCAGACCGCACTCGCGGGGGGAAGGTGGTTGGCATTTCGAGCGCGCATCGCTCGCCTCCGACGCGTGATTGTTCGAGGGCTCCAGACATATGATCCTCGCCTTCGGTTGCACGAATTGCGACGTGCGACGGCGATTTCAGGCGCGACACCGGAGCGGGTGGAGGCACGGGATACGGCGATGGCCATTCTCGAGTCGGGGGTGAGGCGGCATAAGCCGCTGATCTCGCGAGACTTCGGACGAAGGCGTTGGAGAGGCGTTCCTCGTCGGGTAAACACGGGGCCTGTTGCACCCTCCGGATCCGCCTGCGTCCGGATGAAGCGGACAACAACACCTGACCCCGACCGGCAAGCCTGGCCAGGTTGGACACCGCGCCGCTCCGCATGCTTCAGCGCGGCGCCAGCTCTTCCGTGATCCGAAACGAGACGCCCGCGTTCGCCTGCAAACGGCGGAGCAACGTCAGACCCATGGCGGCACCGGGGGTCCACACGCCCCCGGGGGGCATGCCTGGCGCGGCATCGCGCGCCAGGCAAAGGGCGGCCTCGCTGATGATCTTGGAGGTGGAACCGTAGCCCGGGTCGCGGTCCCCGGTCACGCTCGCACGCAGCGTGCGGCCGTCAGCCGTCCGGCCGATGAACAGCACCTGGTAGCGGCCCGTCTCGCGCTGTTTCCTTGTCGGGCCCTCGCCGGGTTTCGGCAGAACGAACCGGCGGATGAGCGCCCGCGTGGGGCCGAAGGTCAGCAGTGCGTTCTGCCACCGCGCGCTACGCGCCAGGGCCCGGGCGCGCTTCTCCCCACCCGGGCCATCGCCGGTGAGCATGCGCTCGCTGTAGACGAAGTCGGCGCCCCACGGGTGGCCGAGCAGCGCGTGGGTCCGGTGGACATTCTTGGTGTTGATGGGGGCCATCACGAACGGCCCGGTCCATGACTGCGCCAGGTCGTCCCAGGCCGGCGAATCGTCGTCGGCTTGTTGCGGCCCCCGAAAGCCGGGCGTGAGCGCAAAGGGGTCGGCGAGCGTGCGTGCCAGCGTCGGATCCCGCCCGATCGACTCCAGCGTCGCGAGCAGGCTGGCCGCTGTGCCGCCCGAGAAGCCGCCCTTCATCTCCTTCACCCTGCCATGCACGCGCACCAGCGGCGCGCCCAGGCGCTGCATCGCCTCGTGCTGCAGGTAGACCACGCCGAGGTCGAACGGAATCGAATCGAAGCCGCACGAGAACACGATGCGTGCGCCACTGTCCGTCGCGAGCCCCTGCACGCGCGGGATCATCCGCGCCATCCAGCCCGGCTCACCGCAGAGGTCCACGTAGTCGGTGCCAGCCTGCGCGCAGGCCTCCAGAAGCGGCTCGCCGTGCAACTGGTACGGGCCCACGGTGGTGATCACCACACGGGTCCGGGCCACCAGCTGCGCGAGCGCCAGCGCATCGTTCGCGTCGGCCACCAGCGGGGGCAGGGTGGTCGGGATGCCCAGCGCGTCGCGCACCTGGGTCAACTTCTCCAGGCTGCGTCCGGCGATGGCCCAGGCGACGTTGCGTCCGACGCCACAGGTGTTGTGGAGGTACTCGACCACCAGCCGGCCGGTGAAGCCGGTGGCGCCGAACACGATGATGTCGAAGGCTCTGTCCATGGGGCATGGTCGCAGAAACATGCGGTGAGTTGCGTCCTACACACGCCATGGGGGGCGTCAGCAGGTGTTGCCTTGGTCGGACCCGGGCCCGCGAACCGTGTCGGGAGGCATTGCCGTCGTAGAGCAGCCGACAGAGGCCTGCACGCGGGAGATACCTTCGAGCGCGGCGTTCGAGGGACGAGAACTGCCAGCGATGGAATCGTTGGTGGGAAGAATCCACGTGTCGCGTGGGTCCGACCGCGAGGTGTCACGCACCGAAGCGACGCGCGGCCCCCTTGACCAGGCCTACTTCCGCCGACCACGCCCGCGACGCTTGGTCCCAGCCAGCATCTCTTCGATCAGCTCCAGTTCCTCCGCCGTCGGCGCGCTACGGGACTGGCGCAGCGCGTCCTTCAGTTCCCTCACATCCTGGAACCGCACGAGATCTTCCTCCAGCGAGTCGACGCGCTGGCGGGTCGCTGCCAGATCGCTCTCGAATGCCCGCACCACGAAGGCCGGGGTCAGCGTCCGTGGTGCATCGTCACCGAGCGTGAGCACGATCGGCATGGTGAGGTCGCGAAGCTCGTCCTCGAGCCGCTCGAGTTGATCCTGCAAGACCCGGTTGTAGTGCACGAGACGCTCGCGAGCAAGATCGGCCAGCGCGGCGGGGTTGATCTGCTCGATCTTCAATTGCAGCTCGAGCAGGGCCAGCAGGTCTCGCGCGTCGTAGGCGCGATTCACCTCCTGCATCAGCGCCGTCTTGCGCGCACGCTCGGTCGGATCCAGTTCGCGGTCGGGGTGGAGTGCGCTCGCCAGCTGCCGGAAGACGGCTCGCAACGATTTGGTGGCGCCCTCTTCGATCTCCGCGATCCTGGCTTCGTTTGCAAGTGCCTTCGCACTCTTCTTGCGCTGCTGCGCGCGGTTCTCTCTTTCCGCCGCGGCCTGAGCGAACTGCGCCTCGAGAGCTTCGGCCATCGCCTCCGGGGAATCCAACGGCACATCCGTCATGTCGACACCGAAGATGTCCTCGGCCACCGACTTGATGAACTCCTCCTCGTCCGCCTGGACCTCTGAGAAGCTGGTGTCGCTGTATGTGTCGTAGAGCCGGACCAGGTCGTCGTCGTGTTCCTCCGCGATGAGGCTGTCCAGCAGGTCGAGGAGAATCTCCGTCACCCTGGCCCGGTGGGTCTTCTTGAGGAGGGGGTCCGCCATGTGCCGATCGAGCAGACGGGCCATGTCGATCCGTCTTTCGCGGTAGCGGGCGTAGAGCGGCGCCGCTTGCTCTGCGTACTGCTTCTCGTGGTCGTCGAGAAAACGCTTCCACTGTACGAGGTCCGCTCGCACGGCCTCGATCTTCGCGATCAGCTTGCGGAACTTCTTCTGTTCCGGCGTGGCGAGCTTGGACGATGTCGCGGGCTCGAGGGCCTGAACGACCCGGCTGAGTTCTTCGTCGGGGGCAAGGAGCGATGTCTGTTGCATCGGATTTCCCGCGTTGGTTCGGTGAGCGGGATTGTCGTGCGAATCCCGACGTTGGCCTGATGCCCTCGCGCCCTGTGGACTCCTCGGGCGTTGATCGGGTCCGGCCCGGTGCGGGCGCTACGACACCAGACCTGACCCCCGGGACGTGCGGCGGGGGCCGCCGGCCGGTTCGCGACGCGGGCCAGACGCTACTGGCGAACCTCGACCGCGTAGATCTTCTGCACGATCACCCATCTGCCGTCGGACTTGATCAGATTCAGGTAGTCGTGGAAGTAGCGCGGCGGAATCTGGCACTTCACCTTGACGAAGGCGGTGGTCGGCCCGGACTGGTCGAGCATGAGAATGGCGTCGTCCCGCGCCAGGCCCTTGGATTGCGCCGACGGGCGCTCTCTCAGAAGCTTCAACCAGGCATCACGGGGAAGGATGGAAATCTTGCCGTCCTGGTCCCAGGTGAGCGCGCTGGACTCGTGGAACACGCTGGCGATCTTGTCGGCATTCCCTTCGTAGAGACCGTCGAAATAGGTCTGGATGGTCTGTTCGATGGCGGCGCGATCGGTGTTGCTCATGGGCGTTTTCTCGGTGGTCCGGCAGTCAGTAATCGTGCGTCGATCGTAATGCACCGCGCGCGGCGGTGCCAGTTCACGGGTTCCGGAGCCGCGGCCCAGGGCCACAGCGGGGGGCGCATCCCCCGCCCCTGTAGGAGCGGCCCATGGCCGCGAAAGCCGTCAATGCACGGAAACGCTTCGACCGGAACAATCGCTCTCGCGGGCATGGCCCGCTCCTACAAAAGCTCGCCCATCCCCACGGCGGGTTGCGTATCCACCGCCCTTGTAGGAGCGGCCCATGGCCGCAAAAGCGGTTGATGCCGTGGAAACGCATCGACCGGAACCATCGCTTTCGCGGGCATGGCCCGCTCCTACAAAAGCTCGCCCATTCCCGAACCGGGTAGTGCGTCCACCGCCCCTGTAGGAGCGGCCCATGGCCGCGAAAGCGGTGGCTGCTGCGAATGCGTATCGACCGGAACCATCGCTTTCGCGGGCATGGCCCGCTCCTGCAAAACCGTGGCCCATTCCCACCGCGGATGGTGCATCAACAGGGGGATACACAAGGGGCCCTCCCCTTGTTGGTACGCCACGCGGCCAAGCCGCCGCGGGCCGACGGCCCGAGAGGCGGAGGAACTACCGCTTCCGGAGACGGTCACTCAACGCGCCTCCCATCTCGACGGACACCTCTCATGCCATGCCGCTTCAAGATCCTCGCGATTGGACTTCTGACACTCGCCGCCGGCGCCGCGGCGGCAGACGACAGCCGGTGGTCCATCGGCATCGAAACCGGTCCGGTCTGGCAGACCCGCAATGACGTCCAGCGCCCCGGAAATACCGGCACGCGTTTCGGCCTCGACGACACCGTTGGCAACGGCCCGTATCCCTTCTTCCGCTTCGAAGCGACGTACAAGCTCTCCGACAAGCACGAGCTGCGGGGCTTGATCGCACCATTCCAGATCGAAGACGACGGCGCACTGCGTCAGGACACGAGCTACGACGGTCAGAACTTCTCCACGGGGCCGGTCAACGCGAAGTACAAGTTCAACTCGTACCGGTTCACGTGGCGCTACACGCTGGTGGACGCGGACCGCTGGCTGTTCAAGCTGGGTGCCACGGGAAAGATCCGCGATGCCGAGGTCTCGCTGCGACAGGGCAACACGCAGGCACGGGACAGCAACATCGGTTTCGTACCGCTTCTTCACGCTTACGGTGAGTATCGTTTCGCCGAGCGCTGGCGCGGCATTCTCGATTTCGATGGCCTGATCGGCCCGGGCGGTCGTGCTTTCGACATGGCCTTCAAGCTGGGGTACGACGTCACGAAGAACCTCACGCTCGAAGGCGGTTACCGCATGCTCGAAGGCGGGGTCGACAGGGACGAGGTCTACAGCTTTGCCCTCTTCCACTACGCGGTGGTAGGGGCCCGGTACCGCTTCTGATGTGATCGGGGCTGCGTTCGAAATCGGCGGTGGGGATCACGGTCCACGCGTTGTTTTGAATGCCACAACGGAAAGCGGGCTGCTGCGCCAGGGGCTCGCAATCGCATGGGCCTGCCCTCGATGCGCTATCGCAACAAGATCGATCCCGCGACGCTGGCGCCGATGCACCAGATCACAACGAAGAGCGGAGACACGCGCCAGGCGACGAGCAGCGCGAAGCCGACCAGCGCAATCGCCATGTCGACGGGACCACGCACGCCGCTCGTGAAGACCGGATCGTAGAGTGCAGCGCCGAGGAGCCCGACCACGGCGGCATTGACGCCCGCGATGGCGCGCGCTGCGACCGACCGACCGGCAATCGCACGCCAGAGTGGCAGGACACCCCCGACGAGAAGGAAGCCCGGCAGCAGGATCGCACCGAGCGCGACGGACGCGCCGATCACACCGCCATCGCTGCCGGGAAGGCTCGCGCCGAGATAGGCGGCGAGCGTGAACATCGGTCCCGGGACGGCTTGCGCGGCGCCGTACCCGGCCAGGAAATCGTCCGACGAAATCCAGCCGGGACCGACGACTGCCTCCTCGAGCAGGGGCAGAACCACGTGACCACCGCCGAAGACCAGTGCGCCTGCCCGATAGAACGCTCCGGCGACGACAAGGAGCCCGTCGCGCCCGTGGGCAACGAAGGGCAGGCCCACGAGGAGCAAGGCGAACACCACAAGCAGCGTCCAACCGAGTGACGACCCGTAGCGCAGGTGCAACCCGCCCCCGGGGACCGGTTGCACGCCACGGCAGACCATGAGGCCCGCGATGCCGCCGAGCGCGACGGCGAGCAGCTGCCCCCACGCCTGGCCTGATATCAAGACGAGCGCTGCGGCGAGCACCGCAATCGTCATCCGCGGCACGTCGGGGCACAGCTGCCGGGTCATGCCGAGCACGCCCTGCGCCACGACGGCCAGCGCGACCAACTCGAGCCCGTGGACGGCGGCCTCGCCGACCGTGCCTGAGAGGTGAGGCAGCAGTGCCGCGAACGCGAACAGCAGCAGTGCGGACGGCAACGTGAATGCTAGGAACGCGGCGAACGCGCCCGCCCAACCGGCGCGCAGGAGTCCGATGCTGAACCCGAGCTGGCTGCTCGCGGGGCCTGGGAGGAACTGGCAGAGCGCCAGCAGTTGCGCGAACTGGCTGTCGGCGATCCAGGCGCGGCGTTCGACGAACTCGCGCCGGAAGTACCCGAGGTGCGCGATCGGACCGCCGAACGAGGTCAGGCCCAGTTTCAGAAACGTGGAGAAGACTTCCCACACCGACCCGGCGTCGGGTGTCTGCGCCTGCGCGGATTCCGGCGTGCTCATGCCGGGCCGGTGAACGCCGCGAGCGGGGCCCGCCTCAGCGCGCCTGCGGTCGCGCGGACCAGGGTTGAGGTCATCGCAAACAGGCCATGGCCATCACGCTCTTGCGACGCCTTCATGGGTCACCTCGCCGGCGCTTGCCCGTTGCTCGATGCACGGACGATGAAGCGGCGCGCGATCTCGTGCAACCGGTACGCCATTCCGAAGCCCAGGCGCGGAGAAGCGGATACTTTGTTCAGCACGTGTCTCCGTGCACGATGCGGTGCCGATGTTCGAACAGCATCCGATGATGGGGCAGCAGGAAGCGGACAGCCGCCGATGGGGGCGTGGGTCCAACTCCGGGACGGAGAACGATCCCCGACCGCGTTGGCGCGGCGGTCGGGGATGTCGCTCATCGATACGGGTAGCCGGCCTTTTCCATGACCTGGTTGTAGCGCTTGATGATGTCGATGACCTTCTTCACGCGCGCGCTGGTCTTGCCGACATCCTCCCAGAACTTCTCGGCGTCCTTCACGACCTGCGTCCACTCGTTGGCTGGCAACGCCGTGAGCTGCATCTTCTCGCCGCGGACGCGCAGCTCCGCTTCCCCGCCCCAGTACCAGACCTGCCGGTAGTAGTGCGACTGGTCGATCGTGGTACGGAACAACTGCTGCAGGTGCGGAGGCACCTTGGCCCAGCTCTTGGAATTCACGAAGTACGAGCCGCACCAGGCGCCCGTGATGCTGTTCGACAGCGCGTACTTGCAGATGCCGGCCCAGCCCACCTCATAGGCCTCTGTGAAGCCGCACCACGCGACGCCGTCCAGTTCGCCGGTCTGCAGTGCGACCTCGACGTTGTCCCACGGCACGGTGACGGGGATCAGTCCGTAGCGGGACAGGAACTTGCCCGCCGTGGGCACGCCGAACACCCGCTTGCCCTTCATGTCGGCCAGCTTGCGGATCGGTTCGCGGGTGAAGATGTGCAGGGGATCCCACGCGCCCGCGCTGATCCACTCGACGTTCTTGATCGTGCTGTAGGCCTCGGTCCAGATCTCGTTCAGCCCGTACTGGTTGAAGAGCACGGGGAGATCCAGGCTGTAGCGCGTGGCGAAGGGGAAGTAGCCCCCGAACACGGCGATGTCGACCGGCGAGGCGATGGTGGCGTCGTCCGATTGCACGGCGTCCACCGTGCCGTTCTGCAGCGCCCGGAACAGCTCGGAGGTGGGGACGAGTTGATCGGCGTAGTACAGCTCGATCACCATCTCGCCGTTGGCCGCCTTGTTGAAGGCCTCGATCTGCGGACGGATCACGTGGGCACCCAGCGGAGCGCCCGAGTACGTCTGGAGCCGCCAGCGGATCGCCTTCGGCTTCTGTGCATGGACCGCGGGCGCCGCGACCACCGACGCCGCCGCCGCGCCCCCCATCCCCATCCGCATCATGAACTGGCGGCGGCGCGCCAGAATCTCCTCGCTGGGCGACAAGGATGTGCTGCCGACGTCGACGTCGTCGGACGGGGAAGCGGCGGGATCTTCGATCATGGTCTGGCTCCTCTGGACGGAATGGTCGGACGGCAGGCTCAACGCAGCCGCACCTGGGCGGGCAGCCACAGGGCGATCTGCGGGAAGAAGGTGATGAGCAGCGCGGTACCGATCATGATGACCACGAACGGCGTGACGGATCGGTAGATGTCGCCGAGCTGGATCTCTTTCGGTGCGAGGCCGCGCATCAGGAACAGGTTGTAGCCGAAGGGCGGCGTGAGATACGCGATCTGGCAGGTGATGGTGTAGAGCACCCCGTACCAGATCAGCACGTTGTCGATGCCGAGATCCAGCGTCTTCACAAGAGGCACGTAGAGCGGCGCGACGATCACCAGCATGGCGGTGTCGTCGAGGAACATCCCCATGACGAGGAACGAGAGCTGCATCATCAGCAGCACCTCCCAGGGGGAGAGCTCCCAGTCGTTGATGAACAGATCCTCGATCGCGCGGACGGCGCCGATCCCGTCGAAGACCGCGCCGAAGGCCAGCGCCGCCAGGATGATCCACAGGAACATGCACGACACCAGCAGCGTGTTCCGCACGGCGCCGTGGAGCACGGCGCGCGTCAGGCGGCGCTTCCAGAGTGCCGCGACGGTCGCGGCCGTCGCGCCGACCGCCGAACTCTCCACCAGGCTGGTGACGCCCATGAGGAAGAGGCCGGTCATGAAGAAGAAGATGAGGAAGGGGATCACCCCGGCGCCGAGCAGCGCGAGCTTCTGGCGCATCGGCATGGCCAGATCTTCGTCGGAGACCGTCGGCGCGAGATGCGGCTGCAGGTGGCAACGGATCGCGATGTAGATCACGAAGAGGGCGGCCATGATCAGGCCGGGGATCGCGCCGGCGAGCCACAACTGGCTCACCGGCTGGCGGGCGATCATGCCGTAGAGCACCAGCACCACCGAGGGCGGCACGAGGATCCCGAGGGTGGACCCGCCCTGGACCACCCCGGTGATCATGATCTTGTCGTACCCCCGCCGCAGCATCTCCGGCAGCGCGATCGAGGCGCCGATGGCCATGCCGGCGACACTCAGCCCGTTCATGGCGGAGATGAGCACCATGAGCATGATCGTGCCGATGGCCAGCCCGCCGCGCAGCCGACCGAACCACACGTGGAACGCGCGGTAGAGGTCTTCTGCAATGCCCGACTCGGACATGATGTAGCCCATGTAGATGAACAGGGGCAGCGTGAGCATCGGGAACCAGTTGAACAGCCGCCACGCGGCGCTGTAGGGCATGTCGACGGCGCCGTCGCCGTACAGAAGCAGTGCCGCCCCCGAGGCGACGAAACCGATGGCCGCGAACACCCGCTGCCCGGTGAGCATCATGAGGAGCATGGTCGCGAACATCAGCAGCGCGACCATCTCGTGGCTCATGTCGAGGTTCATCGGGTGTCGGCGCCGCGCCAGGCAGCGTAGTCCTTGAAGACGAGGGAGACGCCCTGGAGGATCATCAGCACGAGGGCCGCCGCCATGAACACCTTGATGGGGATCACCGACGGATTCCAGAGGGAGAACAGCCGCTGGTCGATCTCGATGGAGTATTCGAGAGACGACACCGCCCCCCAGAGCATCACCCCCAGGTAGAAGATCATGCAGACGCTGGTCGCGATGTCCATGAGCGCCCGGCCGCGTACGCCCAGGCGCGCATACAGGAGGTCCATGCGCACATGGGCGCCCTCGCGCAGCGAATATGCACCACCGCCGAAGTAGTACGCCGCGAGCGTGAACTGCGCGAACTCCACGGGCCAGTGCTGCGGCAGCTTGATCAGGTTGCGCGTCACCGCATCGAGCAGCAGCACGCCGATCATCAGGAACACGAGGTACATCGACACCAGCCCGATGCCGCCGCTGATCGCATCCACCGCACGGACGTACAGCCGCAACGGTGCCGGGAGAGGCTGAAGGGAAGGCGGTGCGGCACTGCTGCCAGCGGCGGACTCGGCGCTCATGTCGCACCCGCTCCGGTGGCCGTGACGGCAACGGTCAGGCGCACCGACGACGCGCCAACGAGGGGGGCGGCCCGGTGCAGCGTGCAGACCTGGTGGACCGCATCCCGCTGACACTGCAGGTGGACCGCTTCCCGCTGACACTGCGGGGCCTCGGCCACGAAGTTGCACTCACGGGTGGCCTGCACCGCGCCCGGTCGCACCGTCGAGGCTAGGCGAGTGAAGGTGAGGCGATCCACTGCACCGTGCCGGGCGAGCCGCAACGACAAGCGGAGTCCGGGCGCCCCCCGCCATGCACCGACGCCGCCGTGTTCTCTCTCGATCATGGTCGTCCGAACGAGGGTTGCAAGGTTGCGCCGGACGGTCTGTGCGGAGGCATCGAAGCGACGGCGAATGGATCCATGGGGACGCGACCGACACCATCGAACGATGGCCGCGATCTCGGCGTTGGGTTGCCGCGGGCTCGCCGCTCGACAGCCGGATCGTCCACGTGCGCCGCGCTCCCGAGTGGCGAAGATAGGGTGGATAAGGTGAATCGATTCTACTGGACAGCGCCCGGGCAGCGTCAACGAGAAACGCGTGGATTCGGCGATGCAGACGCTTCCTGGAGACCGGCGTATTCGAACCGCTCTCGAATCATGTGAGCGTTGGCCGCCGTGGTGGGTTGGCAGAAAGCCTGGGGCCGCAGTGTGGGCAATGGGGCAGGGTGTGGCGCCATTGCGTCCGAGGCCGCGACCGACCGAACGATGCGCCCGGCGACGATCCATGCGCGGGCGGGCTCCACGTCGCGCATCGAATCCCGGAGCGAGCGGATCGCGCGGGCGCCATCGCCGCGAATGGCCTTCGCTTCCAGCGCAATGCGCTCGTTGCCACGATCCGGGAGGCGGTCGATGTCGGCGCCCGCGGCGGCTCTCCAGAACCAGGGCTGTGAAGCTCGATGGACGAGGCGTTCCCTCCGAATCGCGTCTTCGATCTCCAACCCTTCCCGACTGGCGCTGTGCGACGCATGGTTGTCGAGGCCGTCCAAGGTTGAGATGCTCAGCCGGTGATCCAGCGGACCGGAGTCGCGAACATAGACCTTCGGGGCCTTGGGAGCCCCTGCATAGCCTGCGCGGATCGCGTTGCTGTCGGAACAGTGACGAAACTGCGATCAGTGGCCAGGCGCGAGGTGCAGTCGATTCTGGGATATCGACAAGCCGAGCAACGCGGCCAGCGATCGCAGTTCGACGTACCCCAAGCGGCGCAACCCTCCGGAACGGGGCCTTCCGGGCGGCTGACATTGTCGGCACAGTCCGCCGTTTCTCGATTGTGTGCTTCAGCACACGGCGGCCTGGTCCTTCGCGTCATCCGCCCGGAAGGCCTCCGTCGCGACCGCGCAGGCTATGCAGAGGCTCCCTTGGTCAGTCGTTTGACGGCATTGCGAAACCAAGGTGTCAGGCGGCGTACGCGGAACACCGATGCGCGGACGTCGACGTATCGCTCGATGTGTACGACCCTCCGCCTTTCACACTGCGTGCTTCTCGACGCATGCGTTCCGCTCGCAACCGCCATCCCCTACCACGGCAACCGCGCGTAGTACGCCGCCAGATCCCGCAGATCCTGATCGGAGAGATCGCGCACCGGGTCCCACATCTGGAAGGCGAACGCCTGGTGTCGTTCCTTCGTGCGGAACTCGCGCAGCGCGCTCAGCAGATACGCGTAGTGCTGCCCGGCGATGCGCGGGTAGAGCCCGTATCGCGTTCGACCATCACCGTCGTGACACGACGCACAGGGTGTGGAGAGCCGGTAACCGCGCTCCGGATCGCCCGCCTCCGCGGCCGGATCTGCCATGGCGACACCGACCCATGCGACACCGACCCATGCGACACATGCCAGGGCGAAGGCCGCCCGCATGTCACGCCTTCCCGGCGTCAGTGGCCGCGATCCGTGCGGCCTCGTGGATGGCGGCGCGGATGCGCGGATAGGTGCCGCACCGGCAGATCACTCCGGCCATGGCCGCATCGATGTCCTCGTCGGTCGGCCGTCGACGCTTCGCGAGCAGCGCCGCCGCAGCCATGATCTGCCCGGGCTGGCAGTAACCGCACTGGGGCACATCGAGGGCGACCCATGCGCGAGTCACCGGATGCGCCCCGCCCGCCGCCAGCCCCTCGATCGTCGTGACGCGCAGCCCCTGGACGGCTGCCACCGGCAGCAAGCAACTTCGCGCCGCCTCGCCTTCCACGTGTACCGTGCAGCAGCCACAGAGTCCCCTGCCGCAGCCGTACTTGGTACCCGTGAAGCCCAGCGTGTCCCGCAGGACCCAAAGCAGCGGCGTGTCACCGTCGACGGCCGCCTCGACGGGCTTGCCGTTCAGCACGAATCGCATAAAGGATTCCTCTCCGCGGAAATCATGGGAGGCCGGCGTAGTACTGTGCCAGCGCCTGCAACTGCGCGTCGTCCAGATGACGGACGGCGTTCGTCATGAGCCCGCCGTTCAGGCCCTGCAGCCGGCCCAACCGATACTGGCGGAGGATGTACTGGAGGTACTCCCGGTTCTGCCCGGCGATGCGTCCGGCCGTGGGCAGCGACGCCGCCCGGCCGTCGTTGCTGTGGCAGCCCGCGCACCGCTCGATCTCCGCGGCGAGGCCTGGTGGATCTGCGGCGGCGGGGCCGCAGAGCGTCAGGGCAAGGATGCCGAGACGGGCGATGCGGCGTCTTCCGTTCGTTGCACTTCCCTTCGCATGATCCACTTGGCTCGGCTCCATCGAACGCCACGCGCAACCATACCGCAAGGCCGAGCGACTCGTCGCGCATCCAGACACACACACGGACTCGAGGCCTGGATTGCAGTCCGACGGGGCTGGGACCCAGGCGAGGAAACGACTTCGCAGTGGCTTCCTCGTGCACGGAAACATCTCCCCGTGGGTCGAGCACTCGCTCGACGCACGCGTTGTTGGATTCGCCGCAGCGCCCACGCCATCGCCGCGTCGAGCGAGTGCTCGACCCACGAAAGACGTCGCGAATGGGTTCTTCGGGGATGGAGACAACCGCGGGCTTACGGTCGCCACAACGATGTTGAAGTTGGCCTCGTATGCGATGAGAACGGCTAGAAGATCGAGGGGTATCGGGGTGTTGCGAGGGTCCGACCCCGATGTGGCGATGCCGTTGCGCCAATGCGCCGTGCGCCGATGCGATGAGGTCCTGCTGCGCCCGGCATCGACCGGGTTTCCGGACACTTACTGCGCGGGTTGCGCTTCGCACTCGTCTGCGGGAATGAGGACCACGAATCGTGCGCCGCCATGGGGGGCGTGCTCAGCCCGGATGCGTCCGCCATGCTGGGTCACGATCTCGCGGCAGATGGCGAGGCCGAGGCCGGTGCCGCCGGCACCGCTGCGGGTCTTGCTGCTCTGGACGAACTTGTCGAAGACGGCTTCGAGCTCGCCGTCGGGAATGCCGTTGCCCTCGTCGGTGATCTCCAGATGCGCACCCGACTTGCCGGGACCGAAGGGCAGCGGGCCCGATGCGACTGTCAGACGCACCGCCCGCCCGGCGGGGGTGAACTTGAGCGCGTTGCCGAGCAGATTGCGCAAGACCTGTCCGATCCGCGCGGGATCGCACCACACGGGCACGGGCTGATCGCCAACGGCGACCTCGACCGTGATGCCTTTCTCGCGGGCGATCTGCGACATCTCCTCGACCACTGCATCGACGATCTCGCGCAGGTCGTGCCCACCGAAGTCGTAGTTCATGCGGCCCGCTTCGAGCTTCGACAGGTCGAGCAGATCGTTGAGCAGATTCAGGAGCCGGCCGCCGCTCGACTGGATGCGGCCGAGGTACTGGCGCAGCTTCTCCGCATCCGTCCGCCCGGCATCGAGCCGGTCGGCGCCGAGCTTCGCAAACGACAGAATCGCATGCATGGGCGTGCGCAGTTCGTGCGACATGTTGGCGAGGAACTCCGACTTGGTCCGGTTCGCGGCTTCGGCCGCATTCTTCGAGGTCTCGAGCTCGCCGGTGCGCGCCGCGACCAGTTCCTCCAGATGCTCTCCATGCGCCCGCATGGCTTCCTCCATCCGGCGCCGCTCCGTGATGTCGAGGTATGCCGCAATGATGTAGCGCGACCCGTCCGGGAGGACGGCGCCGACCTTGGTCTTGAGCATCCACCGCGATTCGCCGGCGACTCGAGGCAGTTCGGCTTCCGCGGAGAGGATGCCGCCCCCTTGAGCCCAGAGCGCTTCGTCCTCCGCACGGGCCTGGCGGCAGTAGGCCTCGCTGAACATCGACTCCGGCAGGGTGCCGATCATGCGGTCGGGCGGCAGCGCGAAGACCTTGGCCGCAGCCTCGTTTGCGATGAGTGCCCGTCGCTCGTTGTCCCGCACCATGACGGGGATCGGAATCGCCTCGATCACGGCATCGAGAAACCGGCGGCTGCGTTCGGCCTCCATCTCGGCGCGCTTCCGGGCGTCGATGTCGGTGGACACGCTGATCAGATAGCGGCCGTCGCCCGGGACGTCCAGCGCCGACTTGTACTTCAGGAACCAGCGCGCCTCGCCCGCGACGAGCGGAGACAGCACTTCCGACTGCAGGGACAACCCGGTGGTGATGAGTCGGTCGTCCTCTTTCGCTGTGCGGGCCGCGACATCGGGCGGCAGGATTTCCGCATCCGTGCGGCCAATCACCTGCCGGGCCTGCATTCCGAACACCTCTTCGAACGCGACATTCACCATCGACCAGCGCAGATGCTGGTCCTTGACGACGACGGGGCTGGGGATCGCGTTGACGATGGCGTCGAGGAACGTCTGGCTTCGCTGCGCCTCGAGCTCAGCCAGCTTGAGTTCGGTGATGTCCGTCACGGTGCCCGCGCAGCGCGTGCAGCGACCCTCGTCATCCCACAGGCCATCGGCCTGGGTGCGGTAGTAGCGGTGGACGCCGCCAGCGTTCGCGATGCGCACCACGATGTCGAGCGGCACGCGGTCGCGCAGCAGCGCCCGCAAGGCGTCCCGCCGCGCCGACCGGTCTTCCGGATGGACGCGTTGCTCCAGGGCCAGGAGATGCCGGAGATGCACGAGGCAGCCGTCACCCAGGGCATCGGGCTCGGCACCGGACGCGATGCAGTCGAGTTCCAGCATGCTCGTGAACGCGGCACTGCAATACAGGGTCCCGGCGGTGATGTTCCATTCCCAGATGCCGGTGCCACCGCTGCCGACGGACAGCCTGTAACGGGCCTGACTGGTCGCGAGGTGCTGCTGCGTCTCGTGTTGTTCGTGGATGTCCGAGGCCGTACCGATGAAGCTTGCCAGCGTGCCGTCGTGACGGCGCACGGGCTCGCCCGAGACGAGAAACCACCGGTACTGGCCGCTGGCGCTCTGCATGCGTACCGCGTGGGTGAACGACTGCCCGTGCGCCGCCACGCGCCTCACTTCGGCAAGGTCCTCCGCATGGACGGCCACCATGTCGACACCGTCCTCGGGCAGGGCCATCGGCGGCGTGCCCACGAACTGCCACCAGCGGTTGTTCAGGTAGGTGACCTTCAAATCCGGGGTCGCCATCCAGGCGATGAAGGGAGCCGTATCCGCCAGTTCCCGGAAACGCGCCTCGTTGGCACGCTGCGCAGCTTCGAGGTCGGCCTCTGCGACGGCGCGGCGGCGTTCGACGGCTTGCCCCCAGGCCACCACGGCAGCCGCGCCGAGGAGCCCCAGCCCCAGGACGAGATCGGCGCGCGACAGCCAGCCGGTGCCCCGCCGGACCGATTCCACCCGCACGTCCCAGGGCATCCCGCCGATCTCCACCGGGTCGGTCCGGGAGAACTGCGCCACCCCTGGAACCGGCGCGACGACCGTACCCTGGATGAAATCCGCCGCCCCTGGCGGTTGCACCGACACCACCACATCGCGGAGTGAGGTGCTCACATGATCCGTCATGGTGTGCAGCCGCACCGCAGACAGTACGAAACCGAGATGGCGTTCCGGGCCGACCCCGCCGGACACGCTGCCCGGCAGGGCCCGGAAGACCGGCGCATACATGGCGACGGCCTCGCCCTTCTCCAGTGACGGTTTGCCCGTCGCCGGGTCGATCGCCTTCAGGGTCACGACGCTCGAATAGCCGATCTTTCCGGTGGCGAGTGCCCGAGTCAGCGCCTCATGGCGTTCGGGGCTCGTGGTCGCGTCGTACCCGAAGGGCGGCGCCACAGCCGAAGCCTCGGGTTGTCGGGACAGTACCAGGGGGTAGTAGACAGGTCGCTCGCCCTCGGGCCAGACGCGATAGCTCGGGTCCCTTCGCCGCATCCGGCTCTGGTGCTCGTCGAGGCGGTCAGGGGTGACGCGCTCGAGGAACCCGATGCCCGTGGCCCCGACGCGGCCGATGGCGGGGATGTGCTGTCCGTCCACATAGGACGTCCATTCGGATTCCGTCAGGTCGGGTTTGATCGCGAACAGCGCGGCCGCCCCGACCATCACCTGCTCGATCCGCTCGAACTGCCGGGCAAGAATCTCGCGCGCCTCGGTCGCCTGCCGATCGAACTTCTCCCGCGCGGACCGGCTTTCCTCGTAGCGCAGCCCGCTCCAGACGAGGAAGCTGAGGACGAAGAGCACACCGGCGATCCACCCTGCAGCCAGGGCCGGGCGCAGGGGCGCGGACGTACGTTTTCGGACCATGGCGTCAGTGAGTGGGGCGGCAGGCGCGGGGCCGGATGTCCCTCGCCGGATGACGTGGGACGCTTGCATCGTATCCCAGGCCTAGCGGTGACTCGCGAAGCTTCTTGAGCACCCCTGCCGGCGGGCGGTGTTTCTTTTTTGCCCGGAGCGGGTAGTGTCCGGCCGCGGACGCACGCAAACGTCTGATCCCTCGGCGCGCCGGCTGTCCGGAGACCTCATGTCTGCGTTGCGTGAGACCGACCCCAATGCGCCCGGCAGATGCCAGGTTGCAAGCCTCGTGGGGGGGCTACGCAATCAGACGACGTCGCGCCGGATTCCGAGTGGATGGAAACATCCCCCGTGGGTCGAGCAACCGCTCGACGCCCGCGTTCCTGGATTCGCCGCTGCGCCCACGCCATGGCCGCGTCGAGCGAGTGATCGACCCACGAAAGACGTCGCGAATGGAGTCTTCGGGGATGGAGACAACGCGGGCTTGCGGTCGCCAAGAACGATGTTGAGACTGGCCTCGCAAGCGATGAAAACGGCCATCTGCTGAAAGAAGATCGAGCGGTATCCGGGTGTCGCGTGGGTCCGACCCCGATACCCGGCCTCGCTCCGGGGGAGCGTTGACAGGCAGGGGAACGAGTAATACCTTGGTGTTACTTTTGAGAGGGCGATCCCATGCCAGTCACCAGCCTCAAGCTGTCGGATGAACTCAAGCTGCGAATCCAGTTGCTGGTCAAGGACACCGACCGGACGGCACACGCCTTCATGGTCGAAGCCATCGAGCGGGCGACGCGCGCCGAAGAGTCGCGGCGACAGTTCGGTGCGGATGCTGCCGAGGCCGAGGCCGAGGTCATGGCGTCTGGCAAGGCGTTCGATGCCCGGGAAGCGTTCGCCTATCTCGAGGCGCGTGCCGAGGGGAAAGCCGTTCGTCGCCCCCGGATGAAGGCATGGCGCGCGTAGTCCTGAGCGCTCGCGCGTTCGGGGATCTGGAACGAATCTTCGAGTTCATCGCCACGAGCGATCCTGTGCGGGCGCAAGAGGCGGTCCAGCGAATCCGCGATGCGGTGCTGATTCTCGAGCAGCATCCGATGATGGGGCGACTGGTCGAGGACGGCCGCCGGGAACTGGTGATGGGACGAGGGGCCGAGGCGTACCTCGCGCTGTACCGATGGGTGCCGGCGGTGGGCGTGGTCATCGTGCTGGCTGTGAGGAACGCGCGGGAGGCGGGGTACCAGGGCGAGTGAGAGAGGGCTGTCCGGGTGCCATGACGCCAGCCTTGTCCTGCTGAGCATCAGCTCGCCGATGCGTGCACTTGTCGGGTCGCACAGCTGCGAAAACGCTGTCGAAAATGGCCTTCTAAGCGAGAAAAGCAGTCCTCTGCAGAAGGAAAAACGAAGGCTGTCAGGGTTTTGCATGGGTCCGACCCCGATGCTGCCGCCGTCAGGCTCTCGTCATCCTGCGTCGGCCCGCCATCGCCGCGACGCCGCCGATGCCCAGCAACAGCATTCCGGTCGTCGAGGGTTCGGGGACCAGGGCAACGTTGTCGAGATAGCCTACGTCGGCACCCGTCTGGTACTCGGCGCGGATTCTCAGCGATGTGATGTCCGACAGCACGGCGGCGATCTGCGCAGGGGTTGCTGCGACACCAGCGAGCGAACCTACGCGCCACCCGGGTGCGGACAGCGGGACAGCATAGGAAGTCCACGTGCCGAGCCCCGGGTTCATCGGAGTGTCGAACACGAGCGAGACACCACCGCCCGTCAGGATCACGTCGGCCGCATCGAACTGGTTCGCGGCGCCCGGATAGGTCTGCAACAGATCGAACGTGAGCGACGTGCCCAGCGCCTGCAACTGGTCGCCGAGAAAGGCGGCCGGTGCCACAAAGTAGGTGACACCGCCCAGGGTGCGATCGTCGATGTAGACACGCCCGCCCGGATTTCCGCCGGTCGGGCTCCAGGTGAGCGGCGATTCGAAATCGCCCTGCGCGGTCCAGCCTTCCGCGTCGCTGTCGAATGTGCTGATCGCCGCCTGCGCTACGGGCGCCGCCAGCAAGAGCGCGGTCAAGGCGGTGGTACCGAGTCGGGCGAGGATCATGATCATGTGTCTCCGTAGTTTGGTGATGTGGTCAGCGCTGATGAGACGGTGCACCCGTGCCGGTACCTTCAGGGGGCTAGGGTGAGTCCATGGTGAGGGTACATGGGAGCGTCGGCGCCGTCTTGATTCTGGTTCTTCAGCGCATTGGCGCCCACTACCGGAATAGTCAGACGCATCGCCTCAGCAGCCCGTCGGATCCCATGCGCGATGTTGACGCTACTCCCATGCCGGGGTCCCCAGCCATTGACGGTGCGCGACGGCAGGCTCTGGCAACTGCAGCAACTGCGGCCTCTGCAGCCGCTGGGAGTCGCTGAGGTCGGACCCACCCAAGCATCTGGTTCCGTCGCGGAACCGCGGGGCCTCCGGGGTCGGACCTACGCAAGGATCTGATTCCGAGCGGGAAAGGCTCCCCGCCGATACCATTCTTGAGCTTAGATGCTCATTTCGGACACCGAAATGCGGCTGAACCCCCGCAGTAGTCGTAACTGGCCATGTCGGTTAGCTTTCGCATTCCCCTCGATCGCCACTGCCGACCCTTCCCGGTCGCTGTCGCTCGGATGTCTGTCCACGACTCTGCCGACGCCCCCAGTTCCCCCCCAGTCAACTCCCCGTTCCGTCCCAGCCTAGATTCCCGCCGCGTCCCGGGAGAGACTAGGCACGGACCGACCGACCCGTCCCGGCCACCTCCCGGGGCACTGACCACCTAGGAGAACTGCCATGGCCGACGACAACCGCACCGTTCTGGGCGCCTGCCCCCACGATTGTCCCGACACCTGTTCGATGGTGGTCACCGTCAAGGACGGCAAGGTGGCGGCGGTCGCGGGGAATCCCGACCATCCGTTCACCGACGGGCGGCTGTGCGTGAAGGTGAACCACTATGAAGAGCGGGTACACAGCCCCGACCGGGTGCTGTACCCGATGAAGCGCACGGGGGCGAAGGGGAGCGGGGAGTTCGCGCGGATCTCCTGGCAGGAGGCGCTGGACACGATCGGCACGAAGTGGAAGTCGATCATCGCCGAGAGCGGGCCGACGGCGATCCTGCCCTATAGCTATCTCGGCACGCAGGGCACTTTGAACGGGCTGAACGCGGGCGACCCGTTCTTCAACAAGCTGGGCGCCACGATCAGCGAGCGCACCTTCTGCGACTCCGGTGCCTGTACGGGTTACATCATGACCCTCGGGCCCACGGCGGGCATGGATCCGGAGAGCCTGCAGTACTCGAAGTACATCGTGCTCTGGGCGTGCAACCCGATGAGCACCAACACCCACATGTGGCCCTTCATCGCCGAGGCGCAGAAGCGCGGCGCGAAGGTCGTCGTCATCGACCCGGCGCGCACGCGGTCCGCGCAGGCGGCCGACTGGCACATCGCGGTAAAACCCGGCACCGACGCCGCGCTGGCGATGGGCATGGCGAACGTGATCATCGCCGAGGGCCGCGTCGACACGGAGTACGTCGATGCGTACACGACGGGCTATGACGAACTCGCGCAGCGCGCGGCGGAGTACACCCCCGAGAAGGTGAGCGGCATCACCGGCGTCTCGGTCGACGACATCCGGAAGCTCGCCCGCGAGTACGCGAAGTCGCAGCCCTCGGCCATCCGTATCGGTGTGGCGATCGAGCGCAACGGCAGCGGCGGCCAGGCAGTGCGCGCGCTGTCGTGTCTGCCGGCGCTGGTGGGCGCGTGGCGCAAGCCGGGCGGCGGCATCCTGCAGTTGCCGCTGTGGGCCTTCCCGATCAATTGGGGCAACCTGATGCGGCCCGAGTGGGTGCAGCCCGGCACGCCGGTTCTGAACCAGTGGCTGCTGGGCCGCGTGCTGACGGGCGAGCAGCCCGACGCGCCGGGGATCCGCTCGCTCTTCGTCTACAACGCGAACCCGATGGTCGTCGCGCCCGAGCAGGACAAGATCCGCAAGGGCCTGGCGCGCGAGGATCTCTTCACCGTCGTGAGCGAACACTTCCTGACGGACACCGCACGCTACGCCGACATCGTGCTGCCCGCCACGACGCAGGCCGAGCAGTTCGACCTCATGTTCTCGTGGGGCCATCTCTACATGACGATGAACCTGCCCTGGATCGCGCCGCTCGGCGAGGCCGTGCCGAACACCGAACTCTTCCGCCGGCTCGCGAAGACGATGGGATTCGACGATCCGCAGTTCTCGTACACCGACGAAGAACTCGCCGAGCGCTCGTACGACTGGACGGCGCCTACGCTTCAGGGCATCACGCTGGATCGCCTGAAGCGGGAAGGCTGGGCGCGCCTCAATGTGCCCGCGCCGGACCAGTACGCCCCGCATGCAGCGGGTGGCTTCCCCACGCCGTCGGGCAAGGTCGAACTGAAGGCGTCGATGGCGGCCGGTGGCAACTTCGTGCTGCCCGTGTTCCGGCAGGGATCCAACGAGTTCCAGGACGGCACGCCGGTGGATCCGTTGCCCGGCTGGACGAAGCCGAACGTGGGTGATGGCCTTCCATTCGCGCTGCTCTCGCCGAAGAGCCACGCGTTCCTGAACTCCGGTTACGGGAATCTCCGCCGGCAGCAGGCGCATGCGGGTGCGCAGCACGTGGTCATCAACGCTGCAGATGCTGCTGCGCGGGGCATCGGCGACGGCGCGATGGTGACGGTCTTCAACAGCACCGGCGCGTTCCAGGCCGTCGCGAAGCTGAGCGACGAAGTGCCGACGGGCGTGTTGCAGTCGCCCATGGGCTACTGGCCCGCGGCGGGGGGCAGCAGCGTGAACGCGGTGAACACGGCGCGGTTCGGCGATCTCGGCCGGGCACCGTCTTTCTCTGACACGCGCGTCGACGTGCGCGCGGGCGCCTGATCGGGGGAGGTGCGCATGACCCACGTCGTCACCGACGCCTGCGAGCGCTGCCGCTACACCGAGTGTGTGGCGGTGTGCCCGGTGGATTGCTTCCACGCGGACGCCGAACGGCTCTACATCGACCCCGACGTGTGCATCGACTGCGGCGCGTGCATCCCGGCGTGCCCGGTGCACGCGATCGTCGATGCGTTCGATCTGCCTGCGGATCAGGAGAGATGGCTCGCAGTGAACGCCGAGATGTGCGCGTCGCTTCCGCTCATCACGGAGCAGGAGGCGGCGTTGCCGACGGCGGAGGCGAGGAGGGCGGAGTTGGGGTTTTGAGGTGTAGGAGCGGGCCATGCCCGCGAAAGCGATGGTTCCGGTCGAAGCGTTTCCTGGCATCTACGGCTTTCGCGGCCCTGGGCCGCTCCTGCGAGACCATGGCCGACGCCTGCCAGGTTCTGACCCCGCTACCGCCCCGGCGCGCCGCAACCCTCGCCCTTCCGGCGGATCGCCAACCGCGGCACCGGCGACTCCTGCGCGAAGGCTCCCGGTGTGTGGTCCGTTCGACGCGTGCCGCAGAAATCCCGGTCGGCATCCGGCAACGAGGTCGTTTCCATGGGCATGCCGGTCGGAGGGCGTCGCAACCGCAGGTCCAGCGTCTCCACCGCGCCGTCCGCCTGACGTAGCGCCGACGCTGCGTCGGTCAATCGCCCGATCACGTTGCCCGACGCCTCGCCGCCCTGGATCGTGATCTCCGCGAACACGACGTTGCTCCACACCCGCCGCCGCTGCTCCGGGCCGCCGCCGAGGATGCGGATGCCATTGCCTGCGGCGAGGACCGTGTTGCCGAAGATGGCGACTTCGCCCGGTGTGGCGTGGTGGGGCTGGATGTGGATCGCGCTACCGTCGCGATTCACGAACACGTTGTTGTAGAGCACCAGGTGGCCCTCGCCCTGGAACAGCGCCTCGGTGGGGTTCTGGTGGAAGAGGTTGCCGTGGACGATCACGCGATCGAGCTGCCCTGGGCCGCTGAGCGGTGCGTGACCCACGAGCACGTTGGGACGGGCGAGTTCGCCCGTCGCGCTGTTGCGCGCCTTCGAGAAGACGTTGTGGCGGATGATCGTGACGCTGTCGCCGGTGGGCAGCCCCACGTCTCCTGGCCGCGGGTTCTGGTGCTTGATCTGCACGTTGTACCCGATGGTGTCGACGACGAGGTTGTCCTCGATGAGGCCGCCCACGAACGGCGCATTGCCGTCGGAGTTGCCGAAGTACATCCCCGTGCCGCCGCCGATGATCTCGTTGCCGCGCACGATCCAACCGGCGGCCGGGCACTTCGTCGAGATGCCCACGTTCTGCTGGTGCGGACCGTGCCCGGTGATGCGCAGGTTCTCGAGCGTGATGTGGTGCGCGAAGCGCGAGTTCCCCTCGGCCTTCACGGCGTCGACGTAGAGGTTGTCGCCGTCGAGATCGAGGTCCGAGATCGCAACGTGCATGGCGTCCACGATGCTCACGGTGTTGCGGTCGCTGCGCGAGACGAACCGGGGGCGCGCTGATGCGTTCGCCGCGCGGATGCGGATGGGGGCCGCGGCCGTCCCGACGAGACGATGCACGGGAAGGCCGTCCGCATAGTCGCCCGGGGCCAACAGCAGCGTGTCGCCGGGTTGCAGTTGCCGCAGCAGCGCGCGGTAGGTCCGAGGGTTGGCAGGGATGTCGGCTGCGCTGGCGAGGCCGGTGGCGAGCATCGCAAGCAAGGCGAGGATGGCGGGCAGGATGTGGTTCATCGGCGGGCTTCGGACGGGGACGACGCATCGTAGCGCGTCATCGGCCACCAGCGGAGAGCCGATCGGACGTTCGTCGCCCGGGCGGGCAGACGGCGTTCGGCAGATCAGCCGGCGGACTGCGTTCCGACTGCTCCGACCCTCGCCAGCGCATCGCGCAAGGCATCCATGTCGATGGGCTTGGTGAGGTAGTCGTCCATGCCGGCGGCTGCCCCAGCGTCGCGGTCGCCCTGCATGGCGTTGGCGGTGAGGGCGAGGATGGGGACGCGCTGTCCGCTGCCGTTCTCGCGTTGGCGGATGGCGCGCGTGGCCTCGAGTCCGTTCATCTCGGGCATCTGCACGTCCATGAGGATCGCATCGAAGGCGCGCTCGGCGACGCGATCGAGGGCCTCGCGGCCGTTGCTGGCGGTGCTGACGTCGAAGCCCAGCTTGCGCAGCATGCCCAGGGCGACGCGCTGGTTCACCGGGTTGTCCTCGACGAGGAGGATGTGGGGCGTGTGCCCGTCGGCGTGCGGCTTCGGGACATCGGGTTTCACATTGGTGGCGGGCGCCTCCGTGGTCTGCGGCGCGACCTGCACCCGCAACGTCGCGCGGAACTCGCTGCCCTCGCCCACTCGGGAGCGCACCGTGATGCGGCCACCCATCAAGGCCGCGAGGCGCGCGCTGATCGTCAGCCCGAGGCCCGTGCCGCCGTACTCGCGCGTCGTCGAGGCATCGGCCTGCGAGAAGGCATCGAAGATCACCTGCTGCTTGGCGTCGGGGATGCCGATGCCCGTGTCGCGCACCGTGATCGCCAACTCGAGCGAATCGCCATCGAACGGCGCGATGGCCACGTGGACCGCCACGCGTCCGCGTTCCGTGAACTTGATGGCATTGCCCACAAGATTCACCAGGATCTGCCGGATGCGCACCGGGTCACCCACCAGGCGTGCGGGCACCTCCGGCGTCACTTCGATATCGAGCGGGAGCTGCTTCTCGTGCGCGCGCACGCCGAGCGGACGCAGCGTGTGCTCCACCAGTTCGCGCACCGTGAAGGGCACGCGTTCGATGTCGAGCCTGCCCGCCTCGACCTTCGAGAGATCGAGGATGTCGTTGAGGATGGCCATCAGCGACGTGGAGGAGTCCTGGATCGTGAGGAGGTAGTCGCGCTGCTGGGGCGTGAGCGGTGTCTGGAGCGCGAGCTGCGTCATGCCGATCATCCCGTTCATCGGGGTGCGGATCTCGTGGCTCATGTTGGCGAGAAACTCGCTCTTGGCCTGACTGGCAGCCTCGGAAGCATCGCGCGCGGCGCGCAGTCGCGCACGCAGGCGCTGGATGTAGCCGCCCATGAGGGCGAACCATCCGAGCACGGTGCCGAGGACAACGAAGCGCAGCAGTTCGAGCGGGACGTTCACGTCTCCCGCGTGGTTCTGCACGAGCAGCCCGATCACCAGCCCGTACGAGGCCAGCATCGATAGCGCGAGCAGGAGAAGTACAGGCGTGCCGTACTGGAAGACGCCGAACAGGAACGCGACCATGTAGAAGAGGATGTAGACCGTCCGCGCGTCGCCGGAGTGGTAGAGCAGGTAGCTCGTGCCGCCGACCGCCGTGATGATCTGCAGCAGCGTGAGGCTCGGGTCGCGCAGGCGGCGATTGAGGCCGGTCCGGAACAATACGTAGAAGGCGAACAGGCAGGCCGCCACCGCGGCGCTGCCGTCGATCAGCGCGTCGAGGGGCATGAAGCCGACGAGGGTGCCGATGCCTGCAAGCCCCACCAGCAGCAGGTAGCTGGCTGTGGCGATCAGGAAGCGGAGCACGCGGACGCGCTGCTTCCGGTCGGCGAAATGTGGGCCGAAGAGCAGCCGCTGCCACGGGGCGAGGTTCTTTGATGTCGTGGCTGAAGGTGGGCCCGCGCGATGGGTCATGGATTCCGTTCGAGGCAGTGCGACACGCCGCCGTTTCCCAAGTGGGCATGGGTGGACGAAGCGGGACTGTAGCGGATGGTTACGGCCGGAGGCGCGACGACCTGACGCCCGTTTGAGGCAGCCCAGGGCAGGGTGTCGGAATCCAAGTGCGGTTACCGGTGCAGGGGCCGATCGTGGGTCGAGCTACGCTCGACGCTGCGAGGGCTTGGGCGCAGCGACGAATCCGGGAACGCGCGCGTCGGGCGAAGCCCGACCCACGGGGGTCGTTTTCAGCGCTGGCGCATCCAGCCGCGAAGGCCCTTCGTGGGTCGAGCATCGCTCGACGCTGCGATGGCTTGGGCGCAGCGACGAATCCAGGAACGCGCGCGTCGGGCGAAGCCCGACCCACGGGGGTTGTATCCAGCGCTGCGGGTTTCCGTGGCGAAGGCCCTTCGTGGGTCGAGCTCTGCTCTACGCTGCGATGGCTTGGGTGCAGCGACGAATCCAGGAACGCGCGCGTCGGGCGAAGCCCGACCCACGGGGGTTGTATCCAGCGCGGCGTGATCCAGTGGCGATGGTCCTTCGTGGGTCGAGCTACGCTCGACGCGGCGATGGCTTGGGCGCAGCGGTGAATCCAGGAACGCGCGCGTCGGGCGAAGCCCGACCCACGGGGGTTGTATCCAGCGCTGCGGGTTTCCGTGGCGAGGGCCCTTCGTGGGTCGAGCTACGCTCGACGCGCAGCGGGCTTGGGTGCAGCGGCGAATCCCGGAATCCCGCCCCGCCCTACACCTTCTCGAAATCGATCCGCTCGTCGACCGGAAGCCCCTGCAGGAATCGCCTCAGGCAGTCGAGGCCCATCTCTGTGGCACCTAGGCGGATCCAGTCGCGGCCTCCCAGCAGGCGCGCATGGCGCGTCGCCACGGTGTCTGCCGTTGCAATGGCGAGGCAGATCGTGCCACCGAGTTCGATGCGATCGGCGCCTTCGTCGAGCGCCACGAGCACGGCCAGCGCGTGCGTCGCGCCGCTCGCTTTGCGCGCGGCCTCTGCGATCGACGCGGCCATCGTCACCGTGACCTCTCCCGACATCGCGGACGCGTCGACACCGACCGCGCGCCCCACTTCCTTGAGATCGCGCGAGATCACGCTTCGACGGCACACCGACTCCGCACCGGGCAGCGGCACCAGCCGGGCCGCGATCGCGCCGCCGGTGAACGTCTCGATGGTCGCGAGCGTCGCACCGCGCGCGACCAGAACGTCCAGCACCACGCCTTCCAGCTTGCGTTCGTCTTCCGCGAGGATGAAATTGCCGAGGCGCTTGCGCACCTCCGCCTCGATCGGCGCGAGCTTGCGCGCCACATCGTCGGCGTCGGTCCCGCGCATCGTCAGTTTCGTTTCCAGCTGCGGGTAGTGCGCGCGGAAGCCGAGTTTCAGGCTGCCGTCCGGGGCCATCTTTTCGAGGTCCGCGAGCAGGCCGTCGGCGCGCGACTCGCCGATCCCGTAGGAGTGGAAGCGCTTGAGGCGCGTCGCCGTCGGGCGGTCGAAGCGCGCGAGCAGGCGGGGGATGATCTGCTCGTCGAGCATGCGGTGCAGTTCGCGCGGCACGCCCGGCGTGAAGAAGAATCGCGCCCGTCCGATGTCGACCGCAAAGCCGCACGCGGTGCCCACCGGGTTGTCGAGTAGCTCGGCGCCGTCCGGCAGCATCGCCTGCTTGCGATTGTTGGGCGGCATCGTGCGAGCGCGCTTCTGGAAGTAGGCCTCCATGCGGACGTACCAATCGGCGTGGAAGACGAGTTCGACGCCGGCAGCCTTCGCGGCCATCTCCTGCGAGAGATCGTCCACCGTCGGTCCGAGCCCGCCATTCACGATCACGGCATCGGCCCGCTGCCCCGCGCGCAGGAAGGCTTCGAGGAGCGTCTCGCGATCGTCGCCGACGGTGGTCCCCCAGACGACCTCGAGGCCGGCGTCGCCGAGCTTCTGGCTGATGTGGCTGAAATTGGTGTTGATGGTCGCGCCGGTCAGGACTTCGTCGCCGGTGCAGAGTATCTCGATGCGGGGGTTCATGGTGGAGCGGGGTTCCGGGCGGGATGCGTTGGGCGGCGTCGAAGGCCGGGGAGGATACCGCAGCCCCATGACATCGCACGGCGCCCGCCCGCGTGTCGCTACGGCTTCGCTTCGCCCGCCACCGCGACGCTGCTCTCGAACTTCAGCTCGGCGGAGTCGATCACCTCGGCGTTCAGCGTGCCCTCGCCATCGGGGAGGAACGTGAACCGGAACGCGGGGTTCTCGCTGATCGAGAAATCGACGCTTGCCGACATCACCAGCCGGTTGCGCCACGTGACTCGCACGGTGCGCACGAACTGGGGCGGTTCGTACAGGCGGGACGACTGGTCCATCGCGAGGCCGGAGGTGTTCGGATGGCGGATGAGCAGCGTGACGGCGTTGGGGATGTCCGGCCGGATGGTGTCGGGCATCTGCCAGCGCATGCGGCCGAGCGTGGTGGCGTCGGCTGCGCGTTTGCTGCCGGGGGCCGAACAGCCCCCCGAGGCCTCGATGAACTTCGTGGCCATGGTGAGCGTGCCGTCGTCGTACTCGGCGACCACCCGCACGGGACTGTTGTCCTCCACGCGCACGCGGGTGTCGATCTCGACGCTGCCGGCGGCGTCGCCGAATTCGAAGATCGCAGCGACGGGCGACGGGTTCCGGTCGATGAAGAGATGCAGCCTCCGGGGCGCCGCCATCCCGGGGCGCGGTCGCGTGAGCACGGTGATCGGGACGACCGCAGCGTCCTCGGCTCGGGCGGGGACGACGAGCACGAGTTCCGGACCGGCGGTCGAGATGGGACGCGTGCCGAAGAGGCTCGCCTGCACCATGGGCCAGACGTCGGTGGGTTCGTCGGCGGCAGCGGGTCCGACGAGGCTGAGAGCGGCGAGGGCGGTGAGGAGGAGGCGGCGCATGGATCGAACCTTACGCCATCGGATTGCGGTGTGACAAAGGTTGGCAGATCGGGGCGATGAGTCGACGATCTTCCCGCGCCAGCCCGTTGCATTCGGTGGCGGGCGAACCTAACATTTCGAAAGAATCGCGGAGCCGGGAATCATCACCTGGCCCCCGGGGTGCACGCCCCGGTCGTCAGTCGAGGGAAGCTAGCGCGGTCGGCCCCATGCATGTTCGAGGCCGCCGCCCCGCCACATCTTCGGGAGCCCTCCGATGCGATCGACTCTTCTTCTCCTGCGGGGTCTGCCCCTGCCGCTGTGCGCCGGCGTCACGCAGGCCGCAGACCAGATCATCATCAACTCGATCACGACCTCGGCCAGGACCGAGCATATTCAGCGCACCAACGCCCCGGGCGCCGGATTGACCCTCGTCGGGCAGGACATCGATTCGGGCGTGGGCGTCGACTCCTACGCGAGCTTGGAACTGCGACACACGGCCTATCAGAGCTATTCGGGCTTCAATGCCGTGCGGGTGGGCGTGCTGTCGGCGAACGGCTTGCCGGAGAATCGCTTCACCTCCGAGACTCGCTACGACGTGAATCTCACGACTGGGCTGGACAACGGCGGTGGGGGCTATCGCCTGTTCCTGGACTATGCGGTGTTTCCGGGTGCCGTCGGGCTGAGCACCGTCGCACCCCAAGGCGCCAGTGCCGGCTACTCGTTCCGGATCGACGCGACGTCGTACACCGGCAGCGAGCCGGACGTCGGCGAGTCGGGTGCCGTCCGCATCGAGAAGTTGGCAAACGGCACGACCGCCGAGACGATCGACCAGATCTTCCTCGACGCCGGGACGCAGCGCGGCTCCGTAGACTTCGACGGCTTCCTGATCGGCACCCGCGAAACGCAGCCCTTCTTCGACACGGCCTACCTCGGGCAGTACGGATGGGACGAGACCGTCGAGAGCGCTTACGTGATGTCGGCCTTCGTCAGCATTCCCGGGTACGAGATTGGCGGATGGGCATCCATCGGGGATCCGTTCGCGCTGCAGGCCGATGCTGGTGCGGAGATCGAGAAGCACTTCCCGGCCGGCGCGCCGCCGTTCCGGATCCGCATGGAAGCAGTGGCGCCGATTCCGGAACCGGGGACCTGGGCGACGATGTCGCTGGGCTTTGCGCTGCTCGGGGTGTGCGTATGCCACCGTGAACGACACCGTCGCAACGGCGGCCTTCTGCGCGGATGACGCGAGGTACCGAGCTGCCATCGGCATCCGAATCGCGCCGATCGGGCCGCCGGGGCGTGGTCCGCGGGACCATGTGCGCTACGATCCGGCCCGGATGTCGAACCGGATCGCGCAGCGATCGGCGACATCGTGCAGGTCATTCGATTCGGAGGGGAGATCACGATGCGCGGCAATCCGGTGAAGGAAAAGCTCGCCCGCGGCGAGGCGAGTTTCGGGACGATGGCGTGGGAGTTCATGACGCCCGGACTGCCCCGCGTCTGCCAGGCGGCCGGCGCGGAGTTCCTGCTGCTCGACATGGAGCACAGCGGCGTCAGTCTCGAGACCATCAAGACGCAGATCGCGCTGACGGCAGGGCTCGACATCCTCCCGTTCGTGCGCGTGCCCACGGGTGCCTACCAGTACGTCGCCCGCGTGCTCGATGCGGGTGCGCTCGGCGTGATGGTGCCGATGGTCGAGACGGCCGGGCAGGCGCGTGAGATCGTGAAGTGGTCGCGCTATCCGCAGCAGGGGCGCCGCGGTGCGGCGTTCGGTGCCGCCCACGACGACTACCTGGGCGGCCCGGTCGTGGAGAAGATTGCGACGGCGCACGCGCGCACGTTGACCATCTGCCTCATCGAGACCGAGGTGGGGTTGAAGAACGTCGACGCCATCGCGGCCGTCGACGGCGTCGACTGCGTGTGGCTCGGGCACTTCGATCTCACCGACTTCCTCGGCATCCCCGCGCAGTTCGATCACCCGAAGTACGTGAAGGGCGTGGAGCGCATCGTCGCCGCCGCGCGCAGGCACGGCAAGGTCGCCGGCTTCATGGCGGCGGACGAGACGTGGGCGCGCGACTACTACGCGCGCGGCTTCCGCCTGATCGCCTACGGTATCGACACACTGATCATGCAGAACGGCATCGGCGCCGGCATCCGGATGCTGCGCGGCCTCGCTGCGTCGGAGGCCGTGGCGCCGTCGGGTGACGGCAGGAAGTCGCCGAAGAAGTCCGGAAAGAAGTCCGCGAAGGGAAAGCAATGAACACGGCGCAGATCGATGAGGCCGCTGCACTGCTCGCGGAACATCGCCTCGCACGAAAGCCGCTCGATGCGCTGCCGGTCACCATGCGGCCCGCGGACGAGGCCGAGGCGTACGCGGTGCAGGATGCGCTGCATGCACGCCTCGTGGCGTCGCTGGGCGCCGTGACGGGTCACAAGATCGGCTGCACGACGAGCGTGATGCAGGCCTTTCTGAAGATCCCGAACCCGTGTGCGGGTGGCGTGTTCGCGCGGACGGTGCATGCGAGTCCGGCGATCGTGCCGCACGACGCATTCGTGCGCGTTGGGGTCGAGTGCGAGATCGTCGCGCGGCTTGCGATGCCGCTGCCCGCGCGCACGGCACCGTATGCGCGGGCCGAGGTCGCGGAGGCCGTCGGGGCGGTCATGGCCGGCATGGAGATCGTGGACGCGCGCTACGTCGACTACACGCGGCTCGACACGCCGACACTCATCGCCGATGACTTCTTCGATGCGGGTTGTGTGCTGGGCCCCGAGGTCACGGGTGTCCGCGACATCGATCTGTCGGCCGTGGCAGGCGTCACGTGGATCAATGGCGTCGAGGTCGGGCGCGGCCGCGGTGGCGACGTCATGGGGCATCCGTTCGAGGCGCTCGCCTGGCTCGCGAACAAGCGTTCGGAGCGCGGCCTCGGGATCGCGGCTGGCGAGTTCGTCTTTCTCGGCAGCGTCGTCGAGACCAAGTGGGTGGCGGCGGGCGACCATGTCGTGATGGAGATCGACCGCCTCGGTCGCATCGAGGCGCGTTTCCCGGGTCCAGCCGCCTGACGCCACCTGCGTGCTGCCGCCGTGCCACGGCTGCGATGGGTCAGCGCGGCGTGCGCGGCCGGCGTCGCGGTGGCAGGTCGAGCGGCTTGAAGCCGCGCACCGCGACGCGCACCTTCGTCTTGCCGAGATGGATGAATCCCAGCCGGGCGGCAAGCGCCCGGGAGACGTCGATGATGCGGCCGCGGATGAACGGTCCGCGGTCGGTGATCGTCGCGGTGACGACGCGCCCGTTCGCCAGGTTGGTGATGCTCACTTCGGTGCCCAGCGGCAGCGTGCGGTGCGCGGCGGTGCTGCCCGATGCATCGAACGGATGCCCGCTGGCGGTGCGGCGTCCGTGGAATCGCTGTCCGTAGTAGCTGGCGTAGCCGACCTCGCCTACCCCGTCGTCGGCGATGTCGGAGCCCGAGTCGGGTTCGTCCTGCGCGGCCGACGGAGGTACCCACGGCGCGGCAGTGCCATCGGGTTCCTCCATCGCGGGTTCCCACGGTTCGAGGTCCGTTCGCTCCACTTCCATGCCCCATGTCGACGGGGTGATCAGCGGCAGGCATAGCAACGCGGAAACGAGCGCCAGCATCAGCGGACCTGGCCGACGTCGTCGCGCGAAGATATTCATCGGGGATATCGCCCGGGCCTGGAGACGCCGAGGCCCGCGCAGGGCGGGCCTCGACGATGCCGTAGTGGCGGTGGCGCGATCAGGTCAGCGTGCCGCCACGGGTTTCCACGTACACCGAGTAGAGCGACGTGGAGCCCGTCATGAAGAGGCGGTTGCGCTTGCTGCCGCCGAAGCAGACGTTCGAGATGATCTCGGGCATGCGGATCATGCCGATGCGCGTTCCATCCGGTGCGAACACGTGGACGCCGTCGTAGCCGTCACCCACCCATCCCATGCCAGCCCAGACGTTGCCGTCCTCGTCGCAGCGAAGACCGTCGGCGAAACCGACCTTGCCGTTCATCTCCATGCTGGCGAACACGCGACCGTTCTTCAGGCGCTTGCCATCGACGTCGTACACCCAGATCACGCTCTTCGCCTCGGCGTAGTGCGATATGCCGGTGTCGGCGACGTACACCTTCTTGAAGTCGGGCGAGAAGCACAGGCCGTTCGGCTTGAAGGGCTCGTCGGCCACCTTCTGGACCTTGCCGGGGCCATCGCAGCGGTAGATGGCTTCCTTCTGGATCGGCTGCGGGCTGCCCGTGTTCAGGCGGACGCCCTCGTAGTTCATCAGGCCGCCGTAGCCGGGGTCCGTGAAGAAGAGCCAGCCGTCCGGATGCGCCATGCCGTCGTTCGGGGCGTTGAATTCCTTCCCGTTGTCGGCCTTGTCGGCGAGGATCGTGTAGGTGCCATCCAGTTCGTAGCGGGCGACGCGACGCGTGCCGTGCTCGAAGGCGATCTGGCGACCCTGGTAGTCGAACGTGTTGCCGTTCGAGTTGTTGGCGGGGTAGCGGAACTGGCGGGAGACGTGCCCGTCCTCCTCGATCCAGCGCAGTTGCTCGTTGTTCGGGATGTCGCTCCAGATCAGGTAGCGGCCCACGCCGTTCCAGGCCGGGCCCTCGGCCCACATCGTGCCGCGGTAGAGGCGCACGATCGGCGTGTTGCCGAGCTTGTACTTGAAGCGCTTGTCGAGAACGATGACGTCGGGGTTGGGGTACCGGGCGATCGGACCGTCCGGATCGTACTGGTCGATGAAGTTCCGCGCGAAGGCCTCGGGCGCCATCGCGGTCAGAGCGGCCAGGCCCGTCACCTTGCTGAGAAACCCGCGGCGGGTCTCCACGGTCGGCACCTTCGCGGCTGCCACTGGCTTGGACAGGTCGACGAACTCATGCTGGTGAACACGTTCCATTTTTCTTTCTCCTCCTGCGAGTGTTGGCGTGTCGTTCGGGATCGCGCGGTCCCCATGGGGCGCGCGCAGCGCAGGATACCTCACGAACGACACGCAGTTGCATCTGTGTCGGTCGCGAGAACCCCGAGGCCGCGGGGCTCGCGTCGTGCTGCGCTGCGGAAAGACGGAGTCGATCCGCTACACTGCCGTCGATGACACAGGCTCCGGACATCGGTGAAGACGATCGCGTCGCGCGCAGGGGAGTGAACCCGCGGGCCGTCCTGATGGTACTCGCCATGGCGCTCTGTTTCACCGTGCTGGAAACCACGGCCAAGTGGTTGAGCCAGACCTACCCCGTGCCGATGGTCGTGTGGGCGCGCTACGCGGGTCACGTCGGGCTGATGGTGGTGCTGTTCCTGCCCTCGATGGGTACGCGCCTCGTGCGCACCGTGCAGCCCACGAGCCAACTGGCGCGCGCCACGCTCATGCTCGGCTCGACGCTGTGCAATTTCGGCGCGATCAGCTTCCTCCCGCTGGCCGAGGTGAAGGCGATCAGTTTCGTGTCGCCTCTGCTGGTCACCGTCTTCGCGGTGTGGCTCCTGAAGGAGGGTGTGTCGCTCAGCCGATGGATCGCGATCCTCGTCGGCTTCGGCGGCACGCTCTTCATCGTGCGACCCGGCAGCGCCATGCTGAATCCCGCCGTGTTCCTCGCGCTCGGTTCGGCCTTCTGCTACAGCCTCTATCAGATCCTCACCCGGCGCATCAGTGGTGGCGACGGTCCGATCACCGCGCTGTTCTACACCGCCTTCGTCGGCTTCGTGTTCATGTCGTTCATGCTGCCGCACACGTGGAAGACGCCGGAGCTCGTGCACCTGCCGATCTTCCTGCTGCTGGGCGCCGCGGGGATGGGCGGCCACTACCTGCTAATCAAGGCCCTCGAGATCGAGCGCGCCTCGGCGCTCTCGCCGTTCGGCTATACGCAGCTCCTGTGGATCAGCCTGGCGGGCTATCTCGTGTTCAACGACGTGCCCGACCTGCATTCGCTGATCGGGATGGCCGTCATCGTGGCGAGCGGACTGTACGTGGCCTGGGGCCATCGCTACGTGAAGGACGAGGAGCCCGAGAGCGCGATCGAGTAGCGTGGTTGCTCGATGCCCGGGGTCAGCGCCGCCAGCGCTTCACGTTCGCGGGGACAGGCGTGTCGGCGGCGAGGCGCGGATCGGGGATGGGCTTCCCGGCCTTCAGCGTCAGCGGGATCACGCCAGCCCAGATGGGCAGCGCGTAGTCCGGCTCGTCGTCGCCGGGCGGGCCGGTGCGTACCTTCGCGGAGGCTTCCTCGATCGGGATCTGCAGGACCGCCGTGGCGTTCACCTCCTTGCGCTTGATCGGCCGGAGTTCGGCCCAGCGTCCACGGAGGATCTGTTCGGAGATCACCTCCATCGCGTGCACCTTGCGATCGGCCGGGACGACCTCCGCGCGCCCGAGCAGCATCACCGAGCGGTAGTTCATGGAGCTGTGGAATCCCGATCGTGCGAGCACAAGACCATCGAGATGGGTCACGGTGATGCACACCGGTACTCCCTGTGCGAGGGCGCCGAGCGTGCGGCTCACGGCAGATCCGTGCACGTAGATGAGCCGCTCCTCCCGACCGTAGGCCGTCGGGACGACGTACGGCTGGCCGTCGGCCACGAAACCGAGATGGCACAGGAAGCCGGCATCGAGAATGGCCGCCACCGTGTCGAAGTCGTAACTGCCGCGCTTCGGCATACGACGGACGGTGGTGCGGGGTGTCTTCAGGGACGTGACGGGCGACATGTAGGACTCCGGTTCGGTGATCAGCGAACGATAGCGGCAACCGGACGGCGGGTGTACGGTCTTACCGCGTAGTCGCGAAACTTGGCATCAAGCGCCCGGCGAGCCTCGAATATTTGCCGAACGCCCCTATGAATTTCCGTTGGACTTGGTAAGCTTTTGAAACTGTTGCGAAGAATATTTGCGGTTGGGCCCTCAAGCGTGAGCCGGCCGGGCCGCAAATAAAAGCAGGTCTCCTCCCCCCGCTAGGGGGTTTCGAAGGGCAGCCCCTTAAAGGCTGCCCTTTTTTTTGTCCTGATTTTCGTCCCGCTTCTCGGAGCAGCGCTCACCCGGACGTCCGCGTTTCGATTTTCTCTCGGTATTTCAGGAGGTTCTGCTCTCTCGGGGCCGCTCCGACCTACTCGCGGGGGGCGTGCTTGCCGAGCTTCCGCTGCAGGGTGCGACGGTGCATGCCGAGCGCACGGGCGGTCGCGGAAATGTTGCCGTCGTTCTCGCCCAGCACCCGCTGGATGTGCTCCCACTCCAGCCGATCCACCGACAGCGGGCGGGCAGCTTCTTCGAGGGTGAGCATCGGCGAGGCATCGCCGAAGGCGGCCACGATCTGGTCGGCGTCGGCCGGTTTCGCCAGGTAGTGCGTCGCACCGAGCTTCATGGCGCTCACCGCCGTGGCGATGCTCGCGTACCCGGTGAGCACCACGATCCGGGCGTCTGGCGACTGTCGCCGCAATGCCTCGACCAGTTCCAGCCCAGATGCCCCTGGCATCCGGAGGTCCACCACCGCATGACTCGGGGGCGATTCCGACGCGAGGCGGAGCGCGTCCGGTACATCGGCTGCGGTCCGCACCTCGAAGCCCCGCCGCGTGAGCGCTCGCGCCAGCACGGTTCGAAACGTGTCGTCGTCGTCCACGAGCAAAAGCCAGCCGGGAGACGAGTCCGTCGAATGGGATGCAGTCATCACGCAGCCAGGGCGGAAAGGGGCAGTTCGATCCGGGTGCAGGCGCCACCAACCGCGCGGTTGGTCAGGGTGACCCGCCCGCCGAAACGTTCGAGTGCCGCATTGGCGATGAGCAGGCCGACGCCGTGGCCCTCCGGTTTCGTCGTGACCGGGAGGCGGCCCACTCTCGACAGCGTGTCCGGTTCCAGCCCGGCGCCGCGGTCGCGAATCTCGACGGTGAGCTGATCGGCTGTCCAGGAGCCTTGCATCTCGATCCCTTCGCCTGATGCATCGGCGGCGTTGTTGAGCAGCGTCACGAGCGTGTGTCCGAGGGTGCGCTCGGCCAGGATCCGTGGCGGCGGCATCGATCCGTCGAGGTGCAACGACAGCGGGATGCCGGGGCGCTGCACGCGCCACGATTCCACCGTCGCAGCGAGGAAGGTGTCGATGCCTTCGGCGCGCCCGTCCTCGCCGCGCGTCTGGCCGGCCGCGGCGACGAGGTCCGAAATGATCGACTTGCACTGGTCCACCTGCTCACGTACCCGGCGCAGCTCAGCACCGAGGTCCGGGTCGTTCCGGAAATCGTGCTCGAGATCGCGCAGGAGGACGGCCATCGTTCCCAACGGGGTTCCGAGCTGGTGCGCCGCGCCCGCGGCGAGCGTGCCGAGTGCGAGTACGTGCTGATCACGAAGCGCCCGTTCCCGCGCCGCCGCGAGCTCGCTGTCCCGCTCGCGCAGGGAGCCCGCCATTCGAACGACGAACCACGCGATCACGCCTGCCGACAGCACGAAGCTCACCCACATCCCGAGCACGTGCAACCCGAAACCGTCGTCGTTGCCGTGGTGCACGTGAGGCAGCGGCACGTGGAAGAACCCGAGGAGGGTGTAGCAGACGAAGGTGACCGCCGCCATCGTCCAGGCGTGTCGCGGCGGCATGACGGTGGCGGCGATGACGAGCGGCAGAAGGAAGAGCGAGACGAACGGATTCGACCAGCCACCGGTGAAATAGAGAACTCCCGCGAGGAATCCCGTGTCCGCCAGCAGTTGGGCCAGCACCTCGCGCGGGCGCACCGGCCACGGGCGGGAGATGCGCCACCGCGTGAAGCCGTTCAGCGCGACTGCAGCGAGGACGACCACCGTGAGCGGAGTGATGGGGAGGTCGATCTCGAACGAGAACTGGACGATCGCGATGGCCCCCGCCATGGTCGCGAGGGCGATCCAGCGAAGCAGCACGAGCCGGCGCAGATGCCGCCGGTCCGGGGCGTCGTCCGCGGCCGTACCAGCGGGCGGGGCGGTGGCCAGGGGGACGGTGGGAAGAGGGGCATGCGGGTTCGACATCCGACGATTTTACCGGCCGTGCTTCCACTGCGCCCCTGCGACAACTTGTCGCACCGCGCATTCGCTGTGGTCAACCTACAGCGCGATGCGTCTATGGCATGGGCACAGCGGCGAGTCCGGCAGTCCGGGCGTCGGGCTGCAGCCCGACCCACTTGGGAAACCGGCCCTCCGTGCGGATGGCGTCCATCGCAGGTGTTCGTGGGTCGAGCAGCGCTCGACGCGGCGATGGCATGGGCACAGCGGCGAGTCCGGCAGTCCGGGCGGCGGGCTGCAGCCCGACACACGGGGGAAACTGGCCCTCCGTGCGGATGGCGTCCATCGCGGGTGTGCGTTGGTCGAGCAGCGCTCGACGCGGGGGTGAACTCCGGGCAACACACCCAGACCTGCCCAGAAACGAAAAGGGCCTGCGATCACGCAGGCCCTGCAGTCGTACTTCCGATGGCCTGCGGCCCCTCGAGGGCGTGCTGACCTGCGTCAGGCCTTCTTGGCCCAGGCGCTGCACCAGCCCTTGCCGTTCACCTGCTTTCCCTGGAAGAGCGGACAGGCGCCCCACGGATCGGTCGCCTTGCCAGCATAGAACTGGCAGTTCGAACAAGCCTGGGTGGCTGCGTGCTTCGGGAACTTGGCCTTGTCGACTTTGGTGGTGTCGTGCCGGTAGCCGAGGCCGACCGCCTGCGCGTCCTTCTCGTCGAGTCTTGCCGCGGCCTGTGCGGATGCGCGACGCGAGGTCAGCGCGGCCGCCGTGGTGACGGCCAGCGCCGAACCCACGCGCAGAAAATGCCTGCGGTCGATACCGGCAACTTTCGTGTTCATGATGGGCTCCTGGATGGGTAAGGTCGCGCGGGAGAGCATGCAATGCGCCCGCAAGAGACCCGCTCGCTTCGGTCGGGTTCCATGCAGGTCCGGATTCACCGCATGGGGTTCGACAGATCCGCGTGTCCAGGATGGGCTGCGCGGTTGCTCAGGCCGTCGCGAACTCCATCTGCGTCGCCATGTCCGCGAGGAGCGCCACGGCCTGATCCAGCGACATCGATTCCGGATCGAACCTGTCGTGGGGCAGACCGCTTCGGGCGAGTGAGCCATCCAGCCCGTAGGCATAGAAACCCATCGCCCAGGTGCTGAACCGCCGATGCGGGATGGGGCGATAGCCCAGCAGCATCACTCGGGTGTGGCGGGGGTCGCGCAGGATCCTCGCGTAGAGTCGATTGACGGCGTCGGGCGGTCCCTCGATGGCCTGCAGGAAACTCTCCGACCCGAACGTGAGCATCCCCGTCAGACCTTCGCGTGTGTTGTGGCTACGGGCGCCATCGAGAAGATGCACGATGTCGGTCATCGACATCGGCGCCGTCATCCGGCTGGTGTAGATCAGTTCGACAAGCTTCACAGGCGCACCTCGCTACGTTGAATGGCAAGCTCCTGTCCGGCGAACCGGAGGATCTCGCGGGCGATCTCGTTGAGCGGAACGATGTGGTCCACCGCACCGAGCTTCACGGCTTCCTTCGGCATGCCATAGACCACGCACGTCGCTTCGTCCTGCGCGATGGTCCTCGCGCCGACGTCGTGCAGCTCCTTCATGCCACGGGCGCCGTCGTCGCCCATGCCGGTCATGATCACGCCCATGCAGTTGCGCCCCGCCTGCTGGGCAACCGAGCGGAACAGCACATCGACGGAGGGCCGATGCCGGTTCACCACCGGACCGTCGATCACGTTGGCCTGGTAGTACGCGCCGCTCCGCTGCACCAGCATGTGCTTGCCGCCGGGGGCGATGAGCGCACGGCCCGGCATGACGCGATCGCCGTGGACGGCCTCCTTCACGTCGATCTGACAGAGGCTGTCCAGACGCTGCGCGAACGAGGCGGTGAACTTCTCGGGCATGTGCTGCACGATGACGATCCCGGGGCAGACCCTCGGCAGCGCCATCAGCACTTCCTCCAGGGCTTGGGTGCCTCCCGTGGAGGTGCCGATCGCGATGAATCGCTCCGTCGTCCGCGCCATGGCCTGGGCGCCCGACGGCAGGACGGCGTCCGCCGAAAGTTTCGGCGCCGGCGCCGCCATCGGCGCGGGCCCTCGGCGGATGGCGTTCGCGTTGACCTTCGCTGCGGCCTTCACCGCGCCGATCAGTTCAGCGGCCGATTCTGTGAGGAAATCCTTCAGCCCGATCTTCGGCTTGGTCACGAAGCTCACTGCGCCGGCCGACAGCGCCTGCATCGTCGTCTCGGCACCCTTCTCGGTGAGCGTCGAGCAGATGACGACCGGGGTGGGCTTCTCAGCCATGATCTTGCGCAGGAACGTGATGCCGTCCATCCGCGGCATCTCGACGTCGAGGACGATCACGTCCGGCCAGGTGATCTTCATGCGCTCGATCGCGAGCAGCGGGTCGGCCACCGCCGCAATCACTTCGAGCCCCGGATCGCGCGCGAGCTGATCGGTGAGCACCTTCCGCACGACGGCGGAATCATCGACCACCAGGACCTTCGTTTTCGTACCCATGCGTTCCTCAGGTCTGCGAACGGCAACGGGCGGCGCCCGGCTGCAGTTCGAATCGGACGTTCACCTCGCCGGTGGCGAGATCGAAATCCACATGCCGGTGGCCCTCGCCGCCGGTGTCCTCCCGGTGCAGCGTGAACCGGTAGTGCGCCAGCAGGGCCCGGCCGGCGGCCACGTTGCGCTCTCCGACCTCGGGGATCGATGCACGGTGCAGGAGCGGGAACATGTGTCCGCCCCCCACCAGCGTCGTGCGGTACTCGGCAGGGCGGCTGCCCGCCCGCGTCACGGCGTCGAACAGTTTCGCCATCGCGGCATCGGCGTAGGCGCCCGGCTTGCCGTCGGTCCGCGGTCGCCCCGTGGGCAGCAGGTAGTGGCACATGCCTCCGATGCGCCGCTTCGGGTTCCAGAGCACGATCGACACGCAGCTTCCCAGCAGGGTCGCCACTTTCGCGGGGGCGCCGCCGAAGAAGAGATCGCCCGGCATCAGGAAGACGTCCTGGCTGGACAGTTCCCGTGCTGCGCTCATCCCGCGTCGGACCGGGTCCGTGCGTAGATCGTCGGAATCTCGGCGTGCAACGCAGAGGTGATCCCGTTCAGACTCTCCGAATGGCCGATCACCAGCCTTCCATCGGGGACGAGACACTGCGCGAGGCGCTCCACGAGCGACTTCTTCGTCACGGCATCGAAGTAGATCATCACGTTGCGCAGGAAGATCACGTCGAAGGGCGCGGCCTGGGGGAAGGGACGCTGCAGGTTGACCTGTCGGAACTGGATCCGCGCCCGAAGCGTTTTCGAGATGAGGAACTGGTTCGCGTACGGTCCGGTGCCGCGCAGGCAGTAGCGTTCGAGAAAGGTCTTCGGGATGTGCTCCGCCCGCTCCATCGGGTACAGCCCGGCCCGTGCCGATTCCAGCACCCGCGTCGAGATGTCCGAGGCGTGGATCTCCCAGGGGCGGTCCCCCAGCGCGTCGGCCGCCACCATCGCGATGGTGTACGGCTCCTCTCCGCTCGAACACGCGGCACTCCAGATGCGAAAGGCCCGACCCGGCGGCGCAGCCTTCATCCGATTGCGGAGCCAGTCGAAATGCTTCGGCTCGCGGAAGAAGTACGTCTCGTTTGTGGTGAGCAGATCGATCGCGGTCTGCAGCTCCCCGGGATCGCGCCCGCCGTCGATGCGCTGCAGGTACGCCCCGTAGCTGTCCAGCCCGAGCTTAGTGAGCCGCTTGCCGAGCCGGCCGCACACCATCGGCTTCTTCTGCTCCGACAGCGTGATGCCGGCTTCGCGGTAGAGCATGGCGCGCAGCGCCTCGAACTCCGAGTCCTTGATCGCCGTGCCGAGAACCAGGGTGCTCACGGCGACTCAATGAACGGATGGAATCGACGCGGCATCCGTGGCGGCCACCACCGACGCCATTTCGTCCACGGCGAGGACCCGGGCGAGGTCCAGCAGGATCACGAAGTTGCCCGCCACCTTGCCCATGCCCGCCACGAAGTCCGGACGGATCTGCGTGCCGAAGGAGGGCGCGGGTTCGATGTCCGCATCGGCGATGTCGAGCACTTCGTGCACGGCATCGACGAGCACGCCGACGACCTGTGACTCGCCATCCGCCTCGATCTCGACGATCACGATGCAGGTGCGCCGGCCGATCGGCGTGGGGCCGGCGCCGAAACGTGCGCGCAGATCCACGACCGGCACCACCGACCCTCGCAGATTGATCACACCGCGGATGAACGACGGCATCATCGGTACCGCCGTGAGCGCGCCGTACTCGATGATCTCCTTGATGCGCAGGATGCCGACGGCGTACATCTCGCCGCCGAGCTGGAACGTGAGGAACTGTCGGGCGACGGCCGAGGCCGTCGCCGCGGCACCGTGGGTGCCTTCGGCTGTGCGGGTCATCGCGCGACTCCTAGAACTGCTTGAAGAAGGACTCATCCACGCCGCCGTCGGTCCCGGTGCGACGCAGGTTGCTGGCCGGCTTCGGGCTGCGGTTCCGCCCGCCATCCGGTGCCGCCACGCGCTGCAGCTCCACGGCGTTCTGCCCCGCGGCGACCTGGAAGAAGGCCATCAGCTGCTGGAGCTGCTCGGCCTGCCCGCTCATCTCCTCGGCAGTCGCCGCCAGCTGTTCGGAGGCGGACGCGTTCTGCTGCGTGGCCTGGTTCAGCTGGTTCATCGCGCTGTTGATCTGCGACACGCCCGTGGACTGTTCCTCGGACGCGGCGGTGATCTCCTGCACGAGGTCGGAGGTCTTGCGGATGCTGGGCACCATCTCCTCCAGCAACTTGCCCGCGCGCTCCGCCATGTCGACGCTGCTGCCGGCGAGCGTTCCGATCTCCTGGGCCGCCACCTGGCTGCGCTCCGCGAGCTTGCGCACTTCGGCCGCCACCACGGCGAATCCCTTGCCGTGCTCGCCTGCACGGGCCGCCTCGATCGCGGCGTTGAGCGCGAGCAGGTTAGTCTGGTAGGCGATGTCGTCGATGATGCCGATCTTGCCGGCGATCTGCTTCATCGCAACCACCGTCTGCATCACCGCCTCACCGCCTTCGGAAGCCTCGCTGGCGGCCTTCGTCGCCATGCCGTCCGTGACCTTGGCGTTCTCGGAGTTCTGCGTGATCGAGGCCGACATCTCCTCCACCGACGCGCTCGTCTCCTCGACGCTCGCGGCCTGTTCGCTGGCGCCTTGCGACAACGATTGCGCCGTGGCGCTCACCTGCTCTGCGGCGCCCGTCAGGGAATCCGCCGACACGCGCACTTCCGAGATCACCTGGCCGAGCCGTTCGGAGGTCGCGTTGCAGTCCTCCTTCAGCTGGCCGAACGTACCCTGGTAGTCGCGCGTGATGCGCTGCGTGAGGTCACCCTGCGCCAGCGCGCTCAGCACGCGGGCCACCTCGTTCAGGCCCGTGTCGCTCGTCTCGAGCAGCGTGTTGAGGCGTTCCGCCAGCCCCTTGAAGAAAGCGTCCTTGTTCTCGACGGAGACGCGGCGGGTGAAGTCGCCATGGGCTGCAGCATCCACGATCGCGTTGATCTCGCGTTCGACGGCAACCTCGACCGTACGATCCCGCCACTCGACCACGGAACCGAGCCGCTTGCCGGTCTTGTCGATAATCGGATTCGCGATGAGCAGGAAGGTCCGGCCGCCGACCTCGATCTGGGCCCGGTGCGTCGTGCGCAGCTGGCCGAGCAAGTTGCGCTGATGCGCCGGATTCTTGTGGAACTGGTCGAAGTTGGTGCCGATGATGGCGCGCGCGTTGAACTGCGGCAGACCCTTGCGGATGTCCGACTCGGCGTTCGTCAACATCTCCTGGAGGGAGGTGTTCCAATAGCGGATGAAGCCGTCGTTGTCGGCGATCATCACATTGGTGGTCACCTGGTCGAGGGCGTTGCGCGTCGTGTTCGCTTCGTTCTCGAGGGCGATCTCCTTCGTGCGGTCCTTCCACTCCACCACGGTGCCGAAGCGCTCGCCCTCGCCGTTGATGATGGGGGTCGCCACCAGCTGGAAGGTGCGGCCACCCACCACGATCTGCGCGCGGTGCGTGCTCCGCAGTCCGCCGAGCAGGTTGCGCTGATGTGCGGGGTTCTTGTGGAACTGATCGAAGTTCATGCCGATGACGGTCTTCACGTCGAACTGCGGCAGATCCTTCCGGATGTCGGCCTGCGCTTCGGTCATCATCTCCTGCAACGACGTGTTCCAGTAGGTGATCCGGCCGTCGTTGTCGGCGATCATCACGTTGGTGGTCGCGTTGTGGAGCGCATCCTTCACTTGCATGCTGGCCACTGCGGCCTCCGCGGCGGCGCTGAGCGCCTCCCGGGTCCTGTCCATGGCAACCGTGATCTGCGCCTTGAGACCCGGCAGCCGGGTCATCGGCTGGCTGAAGTCGCCCGCCGCATACGCGGTGATCAGCTTCACGACCTCCATCTTCACGTCGATGTGGTTCTGCACGTGCTGGTTGGTCACTTCGGCCACCTGCCCGAAGATCCCCGGCAGGGTCGCCGTCGGGATGCGCTGGTCGATGGCGCCGTCCGCGAGATGGGCGCGGGCGACTTCCACGTGCGCTGCGTGCAGCGCCTTGATGTTGTCGCGGATCCGTGCGAGTGCGATGAGCGCCTCGTCGGTGCCGGCGTCGATCGCGATGTCCACGTTGCCATTGGCGAGGGAGTTCGCGGTATCCGCGACAGCACGCTGACGACCTCCGCCTGCCAGGGTGGCCATCACGCCGCCGGCGATGGCAACGGCGACTCCGGCGACGGCGAGCAGGATCAACCAGAGGCGCGCGGTGCCGGCCGCAGCGGCGGTGTCGGCCCTCGCCTCGTCGGCGCTGCGCTTCAGCGTGGTCGCGGCTTCGAGCGACGTTGCCATCAGCGTGGCGTGCGCGCTGCCGAAGGCCGCCGTCTTGCCCGCGGCCTGCGCTTCCTGGGCGGCCGTGGCGGCCTGCGCTTCCGCAGACTGCCAACGGGCGGCGTTGCCGCTGTCGCTGGCCGCCAGTTGGGCGACCGCTTCGGTTGCGCGCGCCGACGCGTTCTCGATGGCTTCACGACTGCCGCCGCGCACGGCAGCGGCCCGTTCGATCGCTGCTTCGCGCCATTGTCGCAAGGCGTCGGCGGTGACGATGCGGCTGGCGGACGTGGCGGCTGCCCCGGTCCCCACCGTGTCCAGGCTGTTCGTGCCGATCGCGGCAGTGGCGATGAGCAGTGCCGCCGTGATGCCGAATCCGATACCGGTTCTGTTAGCCATGTTCAATTCTCCGTGCTGGATGTGGCGGCTGGCCCGAAGGTCGACTCGGCGGTGTCTTCCCGCCTCGTCGTCCCATCCTGCCTTGCCGCATTTCTGGTGGCGCTGTCGATCAGCGCCTGTACGTCGAGAATGAGTGCCACTTCCCCGGTGCCGAGGATCGTGGAACCGCCGATACCCTGAAGATTCCTGAACAACTTGCCGAGCGGCTTGATGACCGTCTGGAACTCGCCCAGCAGCCGGTCGACCACGAGGCCGGCGTAGGTGGCGCCGTTGCGCACCACCACGACGTTGTGATGCACTGGAGGCGGTGCGTCGATGCCGAAGACATCGCGCAGGCGCAGGAACGGCAGCACCTCGCCTCGCAGGTTGAGATAGCTCGCGCCGTTCGGCGTGCTCTCCGGCAGTTCGATGCACTCGACGACCATGTCGAGCGGCACCACGTAGGAGGCCGGTCCGACCGATACCAGGAAGCCGTCGATGATCGCGAGCGTGAGCGGCAACCGGATGGAGACGACCGTGCCTTCGCCGGGGCGGCTCGACAGCTTCACGGTGCCGCGCAGCGCCTCGATGTTGCGGCGGACGACGTCCATGCCCACACCGCGACCGGAGAGGCTCGTGACCTTCTCGGCCGTCGAGAAGCCGGCCGTGAAGATGAGATCGAAGACCTCCTCGTCCGGCAGCTCCGTGTTTGCGGGCACGAGCCCGCGCTCCCAGGCCTTCTGCAGGATGCGGTCGCGATCGAGTCCGCGGCCATCGTCGATCACCTCGATCACGATGCTGCCGGAGTCGTGGAATGCGTTCAGACGCATCAGGCCGCCGGGCGCCTTGCCCTTCGCGACACGCACGTCCGGCATCTCGATGCCGTGGTCCATCGCGTTGCGGACGAGGTGCATGAGCGGGTCGGCGATCTTCTCGACGACCGACTTGTCCAGCTCGGTGTCGGCGCCGGAAATCTCGAGATCGATCTCCTTGCCGAGTTCACGGCTCACGTCGCGCACGACACGCCGGAACCGGTTGAACGTCTCGCCGATCTGCACCATCCGCATCTGGAGCGCGCCGTTGCGGATCTCCTCGACGAGATCGGTGATCACCTGCGTCGATTCGAGCAGGCGCGGATCGCCAGCCCGGCGGGCGAGAAGATTGGCACCGGCGCCCGCGATCACGAGTTCGCCGACCAGCGTGATGAGGCTGTCGAGCTTGTCGGCCTGCACGCGGATGAACCGGCTCTCTTCGGTGCGTTGATCCCGCTGGCGGGTGACCGCCACCTGCAGCACCTGATCGGGGACCGAGTTCTGGGCAACGAGAAGCTCGCCGATGGGGAGTGGTACCCCTTGACTGTCCTGCTGTGTCGCGAGTGCGCGGCTCAGCTCGTCCTGGGTCACCGCGCCGCAGTTCACGAGCATCTCGCCGATGCGCTTGCCATGGGCGGGCATGCCCTGAAGCACGCCGATCCAGCGTTCGACCTCGGCGTCGGGCGCGGTGATGCGAAGCTCGCAGTCGTCCTTCACGAAGTCGAACACTGCGGTGAGGTCGGCCTTCGTGCACTGAGCTTCGAGCAGGATGTCGAATCCGAGATGGCAGATCTCGGGGTCGAAAGTCTCCGCGGCGGGCATCGAGTCGATGCGCGTGGTCACGCCGATGACATCGCCCTTGGTGCCGAGGTAGCGGATGAACGACAGCGGGTCCATGCCGTCCCGGAAGATGCTCGGACCGAAGTCGACTGCGATGTGCCAGGGGCGTTCGGGCGCCGACGCCTTTGGTGCCGATGGCGTGGATGCCGCGAGGGCGCCGGCGCCGGCGGAAGGGCACCAGGCGAGGAGACGCGATTTCAGTGCCGCACCGGCGGCATTGGTCTCCGATTGTTCGATTCCGTCGGCGGTTTCGGTGAGCAGGTGGCCGATGTGGTCACCGCTCTCCAGCAGGAGAGCTGCCAGATCCCCGTTCAGCGCGATCTCACCGGCACGGAGCCGGTCGAGCACTGTCTCCACCTCGTGGGTGAAGCCGCCGATGCGATCGAAGCCGAAGAGGCCGGCCGAGCCCTTGATGGTGTGGGCGGCGCGGAAGAGGCCGTTCAGAGTCTCGTCGTCGTGCGTGTTCGATTCGAGGGCGAGGAGGGCATCCTCGATCTGCCGCAGCATGTCGCGGCTCTCTTCGAAGAACGTCTGCTGTGCCTGTTCGTACTCGTTCATGGGACCGCCTCCTCCAGCGCGTCGGTGGAGAGACCCGCGACGTGCAGGACTTCCTCGACGGCCGGACTCGCGCTGCCGATGCGGAGCCGCTTGCCGCGGTTCGCCGCCTCGCGGCGGGCGAAGAGCAGGAGCTGGAGTCCCGCGGCGTCGATCTCGGTGATGTTGCCCAGTGCCAGCACCGGTTCGTCGATGTCGATCACGTGGGCCAGGATCTGGGGTTTCAGTTCGGCGGCGCGGTAGATGCCGAACTCGCCGTCGATGGTGAGTGTGTTCTCGTCCATGAGGAGGCTTCCCGGATCAGGGCAGGACGAGTCGCGACACGGCGTCGAGAAGTTCCGGCGGTTTGAACGGTTTGACGATCCAGGCTTTCGCGCCGGCCGCCTTGCCTTCCATCATCTTGCCTTCCTGGTTCTCGGTCGTGAGCATCACGACGGGCGTGAACTTGTAGTTCGGGTTCGCCTTGACCGCCTTCACGAACGAGATGCCGTCCATGTTGGGCATGTTCACGTCGCTCACGATCAAGTGGATCTTGCGGCCGTCCAGCTTGGTGAGCGCGTCCTTGCCGTCCGAACCCTCGACGACGTCGTAGCCGGCGCCTTTCAGCGCGATGGCCACCACCTGTCGCAGGCTCGCAGAGTCGTCAACCACCATGATTGTCTTTGCCACTGCTATCTCCAATCACTGCACATCGATGCGTCGCGCATTCGAACCGGCCGCGGCGCCCATTTCTCAGAAGAAGTTCACGCCACTCGCAGTGCGTCCGACGCTGGCCGGTATCGGGCCTCCGTGGTTGGCCCTCTCCTCCTCGGTGGCGTAGTGGCGCGCCAGGTCGTCGCGCCAGCGCGCGGGGTCGACGTGATCGAGGGCGCCTGGATTCCGCGCCGCGTCGGTCGCGACGCCCTGGAGCTTCTCCATGTCCTCCAGCGTGTGCCCGAGGATCTGGCTCACGCGGTCCTGGTACTGGAACCCCACGAGCAGCTGACCGATCTCGTGCCGGATCGCGGTGTTCTCCGCGACGAGGTGCCGGGTGTTGCCGTCGAGGGCGCTGGCCAGCGAGTTGAATCGCGCGAGGACATCGCGGATCGCCGCATCCGCGGCTGTCGCGGCGGCCGCCTGCTCGTCTGCGGAGCTGGCCGTTGCCTGGACGGTGGCCTCGATCGCCTTGGTGATGATTCCGACCTTCTCGGTGATGCGCTTGCCGGTCTCCGCCGACTGGCTGGAGAGCTTGCGGACTTCGTCGGCCACGACGGCGAAGCCGCGGCCGGATTCACCGGCGCGGGCGGCCTCGATGGCGGCGTTCAGCGCGAGGAGGTTGGTCTGAGCGGCGAGGCGGCCCACGTCGATCGCCATGTGGCGCATCTCTTCCGTGAAGCGCGCCATGGCGCCGACGTCCGCGAGGACCTGCTGCTGGGCCTGGTGCGCGGTCTGGAGCGTGACGCCGACGGGTCGAAGCTGGTTCTCGCACTCGGCGAGAGTCCCGACCACACCGAGGCCATCGCCGACTAGGGCGCCCGAAGAGGCCTGCTCCGCCGCAGCGAGACGTTCCACGAGCGCGGCGAAGCTGACCGTCAGATCCTCCACGGCGACGCGCGACTGGTCGCGGGCGGAGGTCACGTGTCGCGACCAGAGCGGCACCACCGCTTCGCACAGGGTCGCGAGCCGCGCCTCGTGGGAAGCGGGGTCGGTGCTGGAAGGAACGACGGCGTGAAGGGCTGCTTCGGCAAGCCGGATCTGTTCCGCTCGCCGTCCCTGGATGAACGCGATTCCGGCGGAGATCGCCGCAGCCACCGCCGACACCAGGCAAGCGGTCCAATCGGCACCGAGGGCGGCGATCACGCCGGTGCCGCCCAGACCTGCTCCCAGAACCATCCCCGAGTACCACAGCATCGTGTTGTCTCCCTGAGGGTCCCACCCTGCGCAAGACCGGAAGGTCTGTCGAATCCTCTGCGGGGGTGTTGGACCTGGGTCCGGTTACGACTGCCGGACTCGGGGACTGAAGCAGCCGGCGACCAAATGGCATCGCCTTCATGAATGTTTTCCGAAACGTGCTACTTGGTGCCCGGCCGGGCTGTGGAAAGTGGGGTTGGCGCGACGTATCGGGCTGTTGCAGTGCAGGCGTGTCGCCGATAATTCTGCTTTGGGCCCATGCAGCAGCGCTGTGGCGGAAGCGCTCTGTCGGTCGTTCCGATCCATCAAGGAGTCATGCTCGAATGCCCGGAGTCGGACTGTCTTTCCCGCTGGGCCATCACTGCGGAGAGTCCCGGTGACTTCCGTGGGGCTTCCAACGGTTGGTGAGGCTGACGCGGCCATTGCGTCGGCGTCGCCAACGCACGAAGCATCCCCGCAGGTCCCGGGGTGGTCGCGCATCCGGACCGAGGACCCCGACGCGTTGGTGTCCTTCTATTCGGACATGGCCGCGCGGAGCCTCGATCAGATGGCGCCCGGGCCGTTCATCGTCTCGGCAGAACTCGGGCGCTGCGGCAGCACTTTCGTCTTCCGTGAGTCCTGCTCCGCACTCACCCAGACCTGGGCACGCTTCCGGGAACTCAGCTACGCGTGCGTCGTTCCGGTGGAGCCCTTCGAGCGGGGCCGCTACTTCGGTCAGGCGATCCGCGAGACCAGCGTGCTCACCCTCGAGCCGGGCCTCGACTTCTGGATGGTCGCTCCGGCCGATGCCGACTACGCCGGACTCGTCATGCCCCAGTCGCTGGTACTTCGATATGCGTCGTCGCTGCAGTTGGCGGGCGAGGAGCATCTTCGCGATTGCCCGCGCCTGATCGATCTTCCGGCGCACCGCCTTCAGGCACTGCGCCGCTTCATGGTGAGGGTGTTGTCGAACTTCGAGCGCAACGCCGCCAACCGGGTGTCTGCAATGGCGTGCAGTCAGATCGAGGAGTCGGCGGCAGTCCTGCTCATCTGCACTTTCCTCGGCCGCTCCCGCCTGCGCGGGGCAGGCCGACCGAAGTCGTCGTACGAGCGCATTGCGAGGCAGGCGCGGGATCTCGCGATGGCGCGCCCGGATTCACCGCCTACGCTGGTGGAGCTGTGCGAGCACCTGCATGTCGGGTTGCGCGCGCTCAACTACGCGTTCCAGCACGCCGTGGGCACGAGCGCGGGCGAATACCTTCGCGTCGTGCGCCTGAATCGCGTCCGGGAGGAACTGCTGGCCGCCCGCGGTGGTGGCCGCGTCATCCTGTCGGCGGTCGCAGCCCGGTGGGGCTTCTGGCATGCGAGTCAGTTCGCGCGCCAGTACCGCGCGCTCTTCGGCGAGCGTCCGTCGGAGACGCTGCGATTGGAGGATCCTGCACCGGCCAGCCTGCCGCCGGTCACCGGGAAGGCGCCTGCCCGACGGCGCCTTCCCGAGGGCTGAGGCGGAGGGTGCAGGGGGCGCTCTTCGCGTTTCCCGAGACTTACTTGGGCGCCTTGCGCTTCGCGTTCTCGTCCTTCAGCCAGGTGATGATCTGCCAGGTCTGCTCTTCGGTCATGTCGCCGGAGAAGCCCGACATCGCGGTACCGGAGCGGCCGTTCCGGATGGTGTTGAAGATCATTTCGTCCGTCGGCTTGCGCATCCATTCGTCGTCGGTGAGGTCGGGGCCCACGGCGCCCCGGGCATTGTTGCCGTGACAGGCGATGCAGCCGGCGCTGTGGTAGAGCTTGCGGCCCGCCGCGATGACGTCGGCGTCGGGCGAGAGCGGATTCACGATGGCGTCCGCGGCCATGGCGGGCGCGGCGGCGATCAGAAGGGTAAGCAGGGTGATGGTCGTTTTCATGGATGTCGTCGAGATGCGGTCCGGGGGCGTACTGCTGCCCCCGGAGTGCCAGCGTGATTGCTTCTGGTGATTATGGCTTGGGTTCGAACAGCGCGAACACGTGGACGATGCCGCCCTTGCGCATGTTCTTCAGGTGCGGCGAACCGCCCTTGCCGCCCCAGGTGGCCCAACCCGTCCAGCCACCCCAACCCGACGGCACGGCGATGTACTGCTTGCCGTCGATCGAGAAGCTGACCGGGCTGCCGACCATGCCGGAGCCGGTCTGGTAGGACCAGAGTTCCTCGCCGGTGCGGATGTCGAAGGCCTTGAACTCACCCTCCGGAGTCCCCGCAAAGGCGAGCCCGCCGCCGGTGGTCATGACGCCGCTCGTGAAGGGCGAGGGGGCCTTGACCGTCCACACCTTCTCGCCCGTCGTCACGTCGAAGCCCACCAGTTGACCGTAGCCCTTGATCCAGTCGGCTTCGGCGATGCCGAGGTTGTACTTGCCCTCGACGCGTTCTGCCTTGCCCGCCAGGATGTCGACGCAGATCTCGCGGCTCGGGATCACGACGATCTTGCTCACCGGGCTGTAGCTCATGGGGTTCCACCACTTGCCACCTTCCGAGGCCGGGCACACGTTCATGGCCTTGTTCTCGTAGGTGGGCACCTTCGTCTGGTCGACGATGGGGCGGCCCTCCGGGGTGAAGCCGGTCGCCCAGTTCACCTTCGAGATCTCCTTCGCCCAGTTGAACTTGCCGTTCGTGCGATCGATGTTGTAGAGGAAGCCGTTGCGGTCGCCGTGCAGCCAGACCTTCTTGCCGTTGACGTTCGCGAGGATCGTCTCGTTCACGCCGTCGAAGTCCCAGACGTCCCAGGGCGTGTACTGGTAGTGGAACTTGATCTCGCCGTCGTCGGGGTTCAGGGCCAGCGTGGAGTTCGTGTAGAGGTTGTCACCGATGCGCCCCATGCCGTCCCAGTCGGGGTTCGGGTTGCCGGTGCTCCAGTACAGGATGTCGAGATCGGCGTCGTACGAGCCGGTGATCCAGGTGGAGCCGCCGCCGTACTTGCCGGCCTCGGGATCCTTGTCGCCCCAGGTGTCACCACCGGGCTCGTGCGGTTCCGGGATCGTGTAGCGGCGCCACACCTGCGCGCCGGTGTTCGCGTCGAGGGCGTCGATCCAGAGGCGCGTCGGGTACTCGGCGCCGGACATCCCGACGACGACCTTGCCCTTCACGATGAGCGGAGCCACGGTCATGGTCTGCGCCTTCGTCCAGTCGCCGATGACGACGTCCCAGACGACCTTGCCGGTTTCGCGATCGAGCGCGATCACGTGCGAGTCGGGTGTCGCGTAGAACACCTTGTCCTCGTAGACAGCGGCACCGCGGTTGCCCACGTCACAGCACATCATCTTGCCGATGTTGTCGGGCAGCGGATGCGAGTAGCTCCAGAGTTCCTGACCCGTCGCGGCGTTCACGGCGTAGATCTTTCCGTGCGATGCCGTGACGTACATGATCCCGTCGACCACGATGGGCGTGGTGTTCTGCGCGTCGAGCGTGCCGAGCGCGAACGAGTACACGGGGACCAGTCGCTTGACCGACTTCGTGTTGATCTTGGCGAGCGGGCTGTACCGCGTGCCGGCGTAGTCCCGCCCGACCATCAACCAGTTGTTGGCTTCCTTGTGGGCCTCGAGCAGCATCTTGTCCGTCACCGGGGTATGGACCGGCTCCGCTTGCACCACGCCTGCTGCGAGCAGTGTCGCGCAGAGTGCGCTCGACAGAATGCCCGGGTGCCGCATGTTCTTCGTCTGCATTTGATCTCTCTCCTGCCAGGATGACCGATGTGGGATTGCCTGCACGTGATGCGCCGGACGTTCGAGTGCCCGGGTGACCGCAGCGTGCTCCGGCGGAGCCCCCAGGGCGCAAGAAGCCTGCCCTGCACCATGCTCATCGATGGGGCGTCACAGCCCCGGAGCGTGGTTCGTTCCGGGCATGCCGTTTCCGCTATGACACTGGTGATTCGCGAGGACGGCATGCACCGGAATGGGTGCCTGGATGCGGCGCAGCGCGACGCAGTCACCGCCCAATTGTAGGGCGATGTCCAGGGAAATGAATCACTCCCGGTGCAAAGAAAAAATCCTGTCCGATAGGGAAGTTTCAGACGGTGATGTCGAGCAGCGCGCCGATCTCCGGCCCCGACTCGTCGTCACCGCCCAGCGCCTGGATCGTGTCGAAGAGCGACATCGCCGATGACAGAAGGCTCGCGGCATCGCGGTCGTTCAAGCCCTGGAGAGCACCGGGCAGTCCGTTGCGACCGAGCGCCGCCTCGAGGCCGAGATCACCGAGATAGGCCGGCGTGAGTTGGAGCGGATTGACCGCCCCGATGCCCTGCCCGAAGCCGGCCACCAGATCGCGGAAGTAAGAGCTTTCCAGGACCCTCGCGACATCGACGCTCCCGGCTGCGGTCGCGGATCCCACGCCGGGCACCGGTGCGCCGGTGGCGACGGAAGTCTGCAGGGCGCGGGTGAAGAGGTCGGTCGGCGAGACCGACGCAGTGGGCGGGATGAACGCCGGGATGAACGTGCTGCGACCGACCGGTGCGGCCAGCGTCGGCATCAGCGAGGGGAGTGCGGAGATGGCCATGGACGGACACTGCCGTGGCTTGGGGATGCCAGGAGCTTAGTCTGGCGGACGTCGGGTTGCCAGGGGCGGTCGGGCGCGTCGTGCGCCAGGGGGTGGTGAGGCGAGGGGCGTGCTGCTGTCGCGGGCCTCAGCGCCATCCGCGCGCAAGGGCGAGCGGATCGTCTCCGGGGGGCTGGATGGCGCCGCCTTCGCTCTGGTCGGAATCGAAGAGTCCTTCCAGTTCGCGAGCCGCCTCCTGCGACGTCTGGACGAGGCGGTCCTCGTCGCGGTGGACGGCGTACTGGCGCTCGAGGACATCCTCGTCGTGGCGACGGAAGCGGGCGATGGTGTCCTCGGCGACCGCCGGGGCGAGGCCCGCAGCGACGAGGGTGGACTCGGCCATCTCGAGCGCCGATGCGAAGGTCTCGCGCGTGATGACCTTCACGCCGAGTTCCCGCAGTTCGAGGGCATGGATGCGGTTGCGGGCGCGGGCGTGGATCTCGAGATGGGGGAAGTGCTTCCGCGCGAGGGCTGCCGTTCGGGCCGAGGCCTCGACGTCGTCGATGGCGAGCACGAGGATGCGGGCCTGGTCGGCCTTCGCGGCGCGCAGGAGGTCGAGCTTCGAGACGTCGCCGTAGTACGCCTTGCGGCCGAAGCGGCGGACGACATCCACCTGGTTCGCATCGATGTCGAGTGCCGTGTACGGGATCTTCCTCGCGTTCAGCACCCGCGTGACGATCTGGCCCACGCGACCGATCCCCGCGACGATGATGGGCGTGGCTTCGTCGTCGATCTCGTCGAACTTCGGTGGCACGCCCCGCGCGAGCCATGGGCCGAGGACGTTCTCGTTCAGGAGGAAGAAGACCGGGGTGAGCGCCATCGAGAGCGTCACGGTCATGATGAGGAAGTCGTTCTGGGCCGCATCGAGCAGTCCGCTGGACGCCGCCACGCCGAACAGCACGAATGCGAACTCGCCTGCATGGGCGAGCAGGACGGCGAGGCTGCGCGTGCTGGCCGCCCCGTGGCCGGTGGCGGCACCCAGACCCACCAGCACGACCGCCTTCACGGCCATCAGCCCGAGGGCGGCGCCGATCACCGCCAACGGATGCGACGCCAGCAGGCCCAGATTCGCGCTCATCCCCACCGCGATGAAGAAGAGCCCCAGCAGCAGCCCCTTGAACGGCTCGATGCTGGCTTCGATCTCGTGACGGTACTCGGAGTCCGCGAGCAGCACGCCGGCGAGGAAGGCGCCCAGCGTCATGGAGAGTCCGGTGGCCTCCATCAGCAACGCAGTGCCGATCACCACCAGCAGCGCGGCGGCGGTGAAGACTTCCTGGATGCCGCTGTCGGCGACGGCCTTCAGCACCGGCCGCAGCAGACGGCGGCCACCGAAGATCACGGCAGCGATCACCAGCACGGCCTTGCCGGCCCCCCACCACGGATTCGTCGCCTGTGCCGACTCGTGCGCGACGAGGAGGGGGACGAGCGCCAGCAGCGGGATGACCGAGATGTCCTGGAAGAGGGCGATGGCGAACGCCGAGCGGCCGTGCCGCGTGCCGAGCTGCTTGCGCTCGCCCAGCAACTGCAGCACGAAGGCGGTGGAGTTCATGGCGAGCGCGAAGCCCGTCACGAGTGCGGCCTGCCACACGAATCCGTACGCGTAGGCGATGCCGCCCAGAAGCAGCGTGGTGACGCCCACCTGGACACCCCCCAGGCCGAACACCGGACGCCGCAGCGCCCAGAGTCGCGAAGGCTGCAACTCCAGCCCGATCACGAAGAGCAGCAGCACCACGCCCAGCTCCGCGAACCCGAGGATGCTCTCCACCTCTGTGACGAAGCGCAGACCCCAGGGCCCGATGACGAGCCCCGCCGCGAGGAAGCCGAGGACCGCACCGAGCTTCAGCTTGCGGAAGATCGGAACAGTGACGACTGCAGCGGCCAGGAAGACGGCGGTTTCGGTGAGGAGCTGCATGGGGGGCAGGGGCTGGGGGCCAGCCCCTGGGGTGATCAGACCACCGCGGCCGTGATCCGGATCTCGACCTTGTACTTCGGTGCGGCGAGCTTCGATTCGACGCAGGCGCGGCCGGGGGCGCAACCTTCGGGCACCCAGGCGTCCCATTCCTTGTTCATGGCGTCGTAGTACGCCATGTCCGAGAGCCAGATCGTGGCCGAGAGCATGCTCGACCGGTTGCTGCCGGCCTCGGCGAGGAAGCCGTCGATCTTCTTCAGGATGTTGGCGGTCTGGGCGCCCGGATCGTCCGGCACCGGTTCGTCGGCGACGATGCCGGCGAGGTAGACGGTCCCGTTGTGGATCACCACCTGCGAGAGGCGTTGGCGGACATGCTTGCGGACGATGGTCATCGTTGGAGTCTCCTTTGGTTAGAGGGTGTCGAAGCGGTTGTCAGGCGAACATCTTCGTCAGCTCGGTGGCGAGCGACGGGATCACGAAGCCGATGATGAAGACTGCAGCCACCCACAGCAGCGTCACCATCCAGGCGGGCGCGTGCAGCGAGCGGCGCATGTGCTTGTAGTAGAGGTACAGCGTGGCGCACGAGATGATCGGCAGCATGGCTGCCTGCGCCATGCCGCCCCACGTCACCATCTGGACCGGCGCCTGCCCGAAGATCCAGAACATGACGACGGGGATCACCGTGAGCACGACCACGAAGATGTCGCGCCAGCGATTGCGGGCCTTGAGATCATCGTGCTCGAACTTGCCGAGCAGGCGCATCAGGTCGGAGCACATGCGGGAATGGCCGGCCGTGGCCGCCACGATCGTGCCCCACAGGATGATGATCGCGCCCGCGTAGAAGAGATACTGCGCCCACCCCCCCAGCGTCTGCGTGTAGATGTTCGAGAGCACGGCGATCATCTCGGCACCGTTCGGCACCTGGCCCGCCGGATGCAGGATGCCCGCGCCGAGCAGGTAGAACGCGACGGTGGCGATCGTGTAGATGAGCATCGAGAAGACGACGTCGATGTTCATGACGTGGGCCCAGCCGCGGGCGCGACGGCGCCACGCATCGGAGTTCACGTACGGGCCGGTGTTGCGGGCGTAGCCCTTCTCCATGCACCAGTACGTGTAGACGTACAGCTCCGTCGCGCCGACGCCCGTGATGCCGAACACGGCGATCGCGATGGCGAGGCCTTCCTTCGGGATCTCGAAGGCGAAGCCCTGCATCATCTCGTTCACATGGAAGGTCGGCGACCCGACGAGCAGGATCGCCGCGAGCAGCGTGATGAACGTGAAGAGGCCCACCTTCACCATCGCGAGTCTCTCCATGCGCGCATAGCCTCCGCCCAGGAGCAGCGCCAGCGTGAGCGCCCAGAACACGACCACCCACATGCCCACCGGCAGGGTCGTGAGCTGGAACATGACCTGCGAGACGCCGATGAACATCGCGGCGATCTGGAAGAGCGTGAGGAACACCATCATCGCCCAAGCGACGATGACCCAGTTGATCCGCTTGCCGCGGGGGCCGGGCACGTGGTTCACGGCGTCCAGACCGGTCTCGGCGCGGGCGATCACGTAGCGGCCGAGGAAGGCCTGCACCACGGCCTTGATGAGACAGCTCACGATCACGAGCCACAGCATCGTGTAGCCGACCTTGGCGCCGAGCGCGGTGGTGGCGATCAGCTCGCCCGAGCCCACGATGGACGCTGCCAGCACGATGCCCGGTCCGATCTTGCGCAGGATGTTCCAGAACCCGACCGGCGGTTCGAGGATGTCCTTCGGGTCGAGCTGGTACGGGTCGAAGTGCGCCGGGGTCGCGCGGGTGCCGCGCCGCTGGGTGGTCATGAGTTCTTCTCCTCTGCCGTTCGATACCCGACGCCGTCGCTCCGGACGACCGTCAGACGTCGCGCCGCGCGTCGCGCGCAGTCTTCATGGTGACCATCTCTTCCGACGCCGTCGGATGGATGGCCACCGTGTCGTCGAATTGTTGCTTCGTCGCGCCCATCTTCACCGCGACCGCGAAGCCCTGCAGCATTTCGTCCGCGCCCGGCCCGATCACGTGGCAGCCCACCACGCGTTCTTCCGCTCCGGTGACGACGAGCTTCATGGCCGTCTTCACCGTGCGCTGCGTGAATCCGTGACTCATGGGGGTGAAGCGTGTCTCGTAGATCTTCACGTCGGCACCGTACCGCGCCACCGCCTGCGGTTCCGTCAGCCCGACCGTACCGATCGGCGGATGCGAGAACACCACCGTAGCGATGTTCTCGTAGTCGAGATGACGCCCGTTCATGCCACCGAACAGGCGGTCGGCCAGACGCCGGCCGGCAGCGATGGCCACCGGCGTGAGTTCGTGGTGCCCGGTGACGTCGCCCACCGCGTGGATGCCCGGCACCGGGGTGTCCTGGAATCGGTCCACCGGGATCACGCCGTTGTCGTCCGTCGGCAGGCCTGCGGCCTCGGGGGCCAGGGCGGCGGTGACGGGCTTGCGTCCGATCGCCCAGAGCACGCAGTCGAACGGGCCGTGCCGCGAGCGGTCCTCCCCGACGAGCCAGAGTCCGGCGTCGTCGCGTTCGACGCGCGCCGGGTGGAAGCCGGTGACCTGCCGGATGCCGTCCGCCAGCATGTGTTCCGTGAGGTTCGTGCGGAGCATGGGATCGAAGTCGTGCAGGACGTGGTCGCGGCGGAGGAACTGCGTGACCTCCGACCCCAGTGCGCGCATGAGTCCGCCGACTTCGACGGCGATGTAGCCGCCGCCCACCACGGCGAGCCGCTCCGGCTGGGTCTCGAGGTCGAAGTAGCCATCGGACGTGATGCCCAGCATCGCGCCCGGGATGTCGGGGATGCGCGGCGCCCCGCCCACTGCCACGAGGATGTGATCGGCCGTGATGCGCTCGCCGTCGACGTCGACGGTGCGGGCATCCACGAACCGGGCGTAGCCGCGCACGATCTCGACCTTGTTGCCGCGCAGGTAGCGCTCGTAGGCGCCGTTCAGGTTCGCGACGTAGGCATCGCGCGCTGCCTTGAGGCGGTCCCACCGGAATTCGTACGGTGGCACCGAGAATCCGTACGACGCGGCGTCCTCGATCGTGTGGGCCATCTGGCCTGCCGTCCACATGATCTTCTTGGGCACGCAGCCCACGTTCACGCACGTGCCGCCGAGCCGGCCGCCTTCGATCAGGGCCACCTTCGCGCCGTAGGAAGCCGCGCGGTTCGCGGTGGCCACGCCGCCGCTCCCGCCACCGATGCAAACGAGGTCGAAATGCCTTGTCATGCCTGTCCGTCCAGAGTGTCCGAGGCCGGAGTGTAAGTGCATCGGAGCGCGTCGCGGGCCCGATTTTCGGGCGTCGGGCACCACGGGTGCGCCACGCTTGCCGCGCTGCTCGCACGGGACGATCATCGGTGCCGACCGTGTCCCCGGAGTCCCCATGCAAGGTGAACGCATCGCCATCCTCGAGAGCCGCGCTGCCCAGCAGGTCGCGGCGCTCGTGGCGCGCCACGGCGGTACGCCCGTCTCCGCGCCGGCACTGGCCGAGGTGCCCGACGCCGATCCCGACGGGGTGCGCGCGCTGATCGAACATCACGCGGCCACACCGCCTGCGCTCGCCATCTTCCAGACGGGGGTGGGCACGCGTGCCCTCTTCGAGACGGCTGCTGCGCTGAACCTCGAACGTACGCTGGAAGCGATGCTCTCCCGCACCGTCGTCGCGGTGCGCGGGCCGAAGCCCACCGCCGTGCTGCGCGGCCGGAGCATCCGCATCGATCGCGCTGCGGTGGATCCCTTCACGACCGTGGAACTCCTCGCTGCGATCGCCGATGTGCCGATCGACGGTGGCACGGTGCTCGTGCAGCGGTACGGAGAGAGCAACGAGGGTCTCGCGAAGGCGCTCGCCGCGCGGGGTGCTGCGGCGGTGGAGATTCCGACGTATCGCTGGGCCCTGCCGGAAGACACGGCCCCCTTGATCGACCTGGGCGAACGGCTCCGGGCGGGAGCGATAGACGCCGTGGTGTTCACCAGCGCGTCGCAGGTCCGCAACCTGTTCACCGTGGCCGGGGCCATGGCGGGAGACGACGCATTGCGGGCCGCGCTGTTGCGATCGCGCCTCGTATCGATCGGGCCCGTGTGCTCGGACGCCCTGCGCGCCGCCGGCCTCCGCGTGGACGCCGAGGCGCGCCCGCCCAAGCTGGGTTTCCTCGTGGCTGCGATCGAAGCGGCCATCGCGTCCCGCTCACCCGGCTGAGCGGCTGCCGCACCGGATCGCGTCGCTATACTCGATGCTCCCCCGACGACGACCCCGACACCATGATCGACCTCTACTACTGGACCACGCCCAACGGGCACAAGATCACCATCTTCCTGGAAGAAGCCGGCCTGCCGTACCGGGTCATTCCGGTCAACATCGGCAAGGGGGAGCAGTTCGACCCCGAGTTCCTGCGCATCGCCCCCAACAACCGCATCCCGGCCATCGTCGACACCGACCCCGGTGACGGCGGCGCCGGCATTCCCATCTTCGAGTCGGGAGCGATCCTCGTGTACCTCGCCGCGAAGACCGGCCGGTTCATGCCGCGCGACACCCGGGCATGGGTCGACGTGATGCAGTGGCTCATGTGGCAGATGGGTGGCCTCGGGCCGATGGCCGGGCAGAACCATCACTTCTCGCAGTACGCGCCGGAGAAGCTGCCCTACGCGATCGACCGGTACGTGAAAGAGACCAACCGCCTCTACGGCGTGCTGAACCGCCGGCTCGCCGACCGCGAGTTCGTCGCAGGCGAGTACTCGATCGCCGACATGGCGTCGTATCCGTGGGTCGTCCTGTACGCCCGCCAGGGGCAGGACATCGAGGAGTTCCCCCACCTGAAGCGCTGGTTCGAGACGATCCGCGCGCGTCCTGCGGTCGTGCGCGCCTACGACGTCGCGAAGGGCATCAACACCAAGCCGACGGTGGACGACGAGGCGAAGAAGGTGCTGTTCGGGCAGACGGCGGGCGTGGTGAAGTGAGGCGTCAGAAGCTGGCGAACAGCAGAGATTCGCGAGCCGATCGACGGATACCGGTCCTGCCACCACCGCCCCTGCGGTAGGGGCCCACGCTTTTTGTAGGAGCGGGCCATGCCCGAGAAACCGGTGGTTCCGGGTGAGGCGCTTCCGCAGCATCTGCCGCTTTCGGGGGCATGGCCCCCTCCTACAGGGCCGTGGCCCACTCCTACGAAAAGCTCGTCATCCACGATCGCGGTCGTACCCATGTGCACGGCCGCGATACGCCACTGGGCTTTTCCCTGGTGTCTAGCCCCTCGGCCCCGCGGTCCCGGCCCCCGCCCTGTAGAACGTGATCGGTGCCGCCGGCACTTCGTTCGCGATCGACTTCCGCATGCGGCCGACGACATGCATTTCGCAGGGCTTGCAGTCGAAGCGCAGCGTCAGGCGGTCGTCGCCGTGGGTGATCGTCAAAGGCTCCGCCCGCACCTGGCCCTGTACGCCCGTCACGCCCTTGGCCTGCTTCGGACACATCGACAGCGAGAAGCGCACGCAGTGCTTGGTGATCATGAGCGAGACCTCGCCGGTCTCCTCGTGGGACTCGTAGGCCGACGCGATCACCTTCACGCCGTGCTTCGCGTAGAAGTCGCGGGCCTTGTGGTTGTACACATTGGCGAGGTAGGTGAGCGTGTCCTCGGGATAGTGCGCTGGAGGGTCCGCGGGGACGGCGCGCGGGAGGCGTTCGAAACCGGCAGCCCGGGCGGCTTCCACGGCAGCCACCGCGTCGCGCCGCAGGGCGTTCACCGCCGATGCCGGCAGGAACCACGGTTGCGACAAGTCGATGTCGATGCTCGTCGCCGCGAAGACCGTGTTGCCCAGCTTCCCGAGGCTGTCGCGGAGCGCGGATTCCGCCCCGCTGGCGTCGCGGGCGGGTTCCTTCACTCGCACGAGCGATGCGATGGCCGTGAAGCCGTCCTCGTCGGTCGCCGACAGCGTGAACCCGTCGTCCGATTCCGCGAGCCGCAGCGCGAGCCCGATGCGCCGGTCGGCGGTCTTGCGCTCCAGCAGGCGATCCCACGCCGTGTCGCTGTTCCGGTGCAGTGCCACGTCGGCGCGAAGTCCGGGCAGGTTCGCCACCGGTTCGTTCGGCTCGATGCGGTAGACCGTGTGCGGCGCGGGACCGACCCCCTCGGCGCGATTCACGCGGATACCCGCCAGTTCGCGCTTCGACGTGTAGTAGGTGAGTCCGTCGCCATTGTGGATCGGCACCGTCGCTTCCATCTCGAACCAGTCCGGGCCGACGCGGAGCACGTGTCCCACGGGCAGCCCCACGTGCTTCGGGGAATCGAAGTTGCCGATGTCGTCCTTGCGGCCATTCACGAAGTAGTCGGTGCCGCCGCGGTTGTAGTCACGCCCGGGGTCAGGTGTGAACAGGAAGGTGCAGCGCCCGGAGGATGCCCGGGTGAGCGTCGGCGTGTCCTCGAGGATGGCGTCGAGCAGCTGCCGGTACTGGGCCGTGGTGTTCTTCACGTAGCCCAGGTCCTTGTAGCGGCCTTCGATCTTGAACGACCGCACACCGGCATCCACGAGGGCGCGCAGATTGCCGCTCTGGTCGTTGTCCTTGAGCGACAGCACGTGGCGCTCGTACGCGACCACGCGGCCGTCGTTGTCGGTCACCGTGTATGGCAGGCGGCACTCCTGCGAGCAGTTGCCGCGGTTGGCGCTCCGGCCCGTGTGGGCATGGCTGATGAAGCACTGCCCGCTGTAGGCCACGCACAGCGCGCCGTGGATGAAGAACTCGATGGTGGCGCCGGTCAGCACCCCGGAGATCGCACGGATCTCCGGGAGCGACAGCTCGCGCGCCAGCACCATCTGCGAGAAGCCGACGTCCTGGAGGAAGCGGGCCTTCTCGGGCGTGCGGATGTCGGTCTGGGTGCTCGCGTGGAGCTGGATGGGCGGCAGGTCGAGTTCCAGCAGGCCGAGGTCCTGCACGATGAGGGCGTCGACGCCCGCCTCGTACAGCGTGTGGATGAGCCTCCGGGCGGGCTCCAGCTCGTCGTCGCGCAGGATGGTGTTGAGGGTGACGAAGATGCGGCTGCCGAACCGGTGGGCGTGCGCGCAGAGCCGCTCGATGTCGGCGACCTCGTTGCCGGCATTCAGCCGGGCCCCGAAGGAAGGCCCGCCGATATAGACCGCATCGGCGCCATGGTTCACGGCCTCGATGCCGATGTCGGCGGTGCGGGCGGGGGAGAGCAGTTCGAGGTCGGGACGGGGCATGATTTCTGGGGCTGGGGGCGAAGGGTTGTGCGGCATCGCGGCGCCGAGGACAGCCGCGCCGAGCGCTGGATGGTACAGCGTGCCGGTCCTTGATCCTCAGCAAGCCGCCACGTATCGATCGCCGATAGCATCGAACCGAAGCGAGAAGCGCGGCTCATACTCCCCCAGACCAGCCCCCAGCCTCCAGCCCCCGGAAAATGACCATCTCTCATCTTCGCAAGGAATACTCCCGCGCCCGCTTCGACGAGGCCGATGCCTCGCCCGATCCGGTGGCGCAGTTCCGCCACTGGTTCGACGAGGCCGTGAAGGCCGAACTGCCGGAGCCGAACGCCATGACCCTCGCCACGGCCAACCGCGCCGGTGTTCCCACCGCCCGGATCGTGCTCATCAAGGCGTTCGACGCGCACGGTTTCGTGTTCTTCACCAACTACGCCAGTCGGAAGGGTCGCGAGCTGGCCGAGAACCCCCGTGCCTGCCTGCTGTTTCATTGGGTGGAACTGGAGCGCCAGGTCCGCATCGAGGGCGCCATCGAAAAGGTGGCTGAGGCGGAATCGGACGCCTACTTCAAGGAACGTCCACTCGGCAGCCGCCATGGCGCGTGGGCATCCACCCAGAGCGCCGTGCTGCCCGGACGCGAGGTCCTGGAACAGAAGGTCGCGCAGATCGCGCGCGAGATGGGCGACGACCCGCCGCGGCCGCCCCACTGGGGCGGGTACCGATTGAAGCCAACGCTGTTCGAGTTCTGGCAGGGCCGCCCGAGCCGGCTGCACGACCGGCTGCAGTACACGCCGGTGCATGGGGGCGGGTGGAAGGTGGAACGGCTGTCGCCGTGAAGGGCGCCAGCGGCGGTAGTGCGCGGGAAGCATCGACCAGGGGAGGGCCTTGCATGGAGGCGCCACCCGCTTGGGGAATGGGCGAGTTTTTGTAGGAGCGGGCCATGTCCGCCTCTCGGGCCTATCGGCCCGCGGCGGAGTCCCGCGTGGTGTACCAACAAGGGGGGGCCCTTGTATATCCCCCCGTGGCGCGCCACCCGATTGGGGAACGAGCGACTTTTGTAGGAGCGGGCCATGCGCGCGAGAGCGATGGTTCCGGTCGAAGCGCATCCGAAGCATCAACCGCTTTCGCGGCCATGGGCCGCTCCTACAACGGCGGTGGACGCGCCACCTGCTTGGGGAATGGGCGAGCTTCTGTAGGAGCGGGCCATGCCCGCGAAAGCGATGGTTCCGGTCGAGACGCATCCGCAGCATCCACCGCT